>FTKD01000005.1_pt2 | contig 269216 bp, 224 predicted proteins | sample 1658191 | NCBI WGS metagenome assembly FTKD01 (sample SAMEA3914808, study PRJEB12502) | metagenome | biome: forest; material: soil | place: Canada | collected 2011-08-03 | depth 0.3 m
ACCCCGACACCGACACCGACACCGACACCAACGCCGACACCAACCCCGACGCCGACGCCGACTCCGACACCGACTCCGACTCCGACTCCGGGTATCGTTTCCGGAAGCGTCTACACCCTGGTCAATCCCAGCAGCGGCAAGGCCTTGGACGTCACCGCGGCCGGTACGGCCAACGGCACCGCAATCGATATCTACGCAGTCAACGGCACGGCAGCGCAGAACTGGCAAGTCGTCGCCAATGGCAACGGCACCTATTCCCTGATCAATCCCAACAGCGGCAAGGATCTCGACGTGGCCTCGGCCGGCACGGCCAATGGCACCGCGGTCGACATTTACACGCCCAACGGCACCGCCGCGCAGCAGTGGCAGATCAACAGCAATGGCGACGGCACCTATACGTTGATCAATCCCAATAGCGGCAAGGCGCTCGACGTGGCCGGGGGCGGCACGGCCAACGGTACCGCGGTCGATATCTATGCGTCCAACGGCACCGGCGCGCAAAAGTGGCAGCTCAATCTCGTGTCATCGACCACTTCCAACCCGTTCGGGCCGAACGTGCTGATCTTCGATCCGGGCATGAGTGCGTCGAGCATCCAGAGCCAGCTCGACAGCGTTTATAGCCAGCAGCAAAGCAACCAGTTCGGCACCAGCCGCTATGCCCTGCTGTTCAAGCCTGGCGCCTACAGCGTCAATGTCAATGTCGGGTTTTACACGCAAGTCATGGGCTTGGGCAGCTCCCCCGATTCGACCAGCATCACCGGCACCGTGCAGGCCGATGCGGCCTGGGATTCGGGCAATGCCACGCAAAACTTCTGGCGTTCAGCAGAAAACCTGGCCGTGACACCAACCGGCGGCACCAGCATGTGGGCCGTGTCGCAAGCTTCACCGATGCGGCGCATGCATATCAAGGGCAGCCTGATCCTCTCCGACAACGGCGGCTGGTCCAGCGGCGGCTTCCTGGGCGATTCGCTGATCGACAACCAGGTCAATTCCGGCACCCAGCAGCAATGGCTGTCGCGCAATTCGCAATGGGGTAGCTGGACCGGCTCGAACTGGAACATGGTGTTCGTCGGCGACATCAATGCGCCGGCCAACAGCTTCCCCAGCCCGCCCAATACCGTGATCGGCCAGACGCCGGTGGTGCGCGAAAAGCCCTTCCTGACGGTCGATTCAAGCGGCAACTACAGCGTGTTCCAGCCGGCCCTGCGCAGCAGCAGCGCCGGCACGAGCTGGTCCGGCGGCAGCGCGGCCGGCACATCCTTGCCGCTGTCGCAGTTTTACATTGCGCAATCGTCAACCGATACGGCGGCGAGCATCAACGCCGCGCTCGCGGCAGGCAAGAGCCTGATCCTGACACCGGGCGTATATCAACTCAATGACACGCTGCGTGTGACCAAGGCCAACACCGTCGTCCTCGGCCTCGGCCTTGCCACCTTGCAGCCGACCACGGGCCTGGCGGCGATGACGGTGGCCGATGTCGACGGCGTCGAAATCGGCGGCATCCTGTTCGACGCCGGCGCGACCAATTCGCCAATCCTGCTGCAGGTCGGCCCCACAGGCAGCACGGCCAGCCACGCGTCCAATCCAACCACCTTGCACGACCTGTTCTTCCGCGTCGGCGGCGCCGCCGTCGGCAGGGCCACGGTCAGCCTGCAGATCAACAGCAGCAATGTGATCGGCGACGACTTCTGGATCTGGCGTGCCGACCACACTTATGGCGTGGGCTGGACCAGCAATACCGCGCAAAACGGCCTGGTGGTCAACGGCAATAACGTGACCATCTATGGCCTGGCGGTCGAACACTACCAGCAATACCAGACGCTATGGAACGGCAACGGCGGCCAGGTCTATTTCTACCAGAGCGAAGCGCCGTACGACGTGCCTTCGCAAAGCGCCTGGATGGATGGCAGCGTCAATGGCTACGCCTCGTACAAGGTGGCGAACACGGTGACCAGCCACCAGGCTTGGGGCGTGGGCATATACTGCTACTTCAGCACCAATTCGAGCGTGCAATTGGCTAATGCGATCGAAGTGCCGGCTTCGGGCCTGAACGGCGCGATGTTCCACAACATGACCACCGTGTCATTGGGAGGCGTGGGGCAGATCACCAGTATCATCAATGGCTATGGGGCGCCGGCCAATTCGTCGAGCACCGTATCGACCCTGGTTAAATAAGAAGAGAACCAACTGCAACGGCCCGTCCGGTTCGCCGGCGGGCCGTTTTTCATGGCAGTTCGGCGAACAGCGCGCTGACGAAATCGACGAAGGCGCGCACCTTGGGCGAAAGGTGCCGGTTTTGCGGATAAACCACGTAGACCGGCGGCCCCGCGCTTTCCCAATCTTCCAGTATCGGCGTAAGCGCGCCGCTCTGGATCGGTGGGCTCAGTGACGACGACAGCAGCTGCACAATGCCCGCTCCCGTGGTAGCGGCATGGATCAGCGATTCGGCATGATTGATCGCGATGCGGGCGGGCGGTGCGAAGCTGAATTCCTCGCGATTGCCCCCGACATCGCGCATGAATTGCCAGGGGACGATCTGGCGCGAATTCGGTTGGATGAAGCCCAGGCAGGTGTGATGTGCCAGCTCCTCTGGGGTAGCCGGCGTGCCGTGTTCGGCAAGGTAGGATGGCGCTGCGCAGCAGATCGAGCGCGATTGGTAGATCAGCCGCGCGACCATGTTGGAATCCTTCAATTCTCCCATGCGTATCACCACATCGGCCCGCTCGTCGACGATGTCGAGGTCGCGGTCGGTCACGTGTACGTGCAGGGAAAGCTCCGGGTATTGCGCGGCGAAGCGCGACAGGGCGGGGGCGATGTAGATGCGCCCGATGGCGGTCGGAATATCGACGCGCAAGATACCCTTGGGTTGCAGCCTGGCACCTTGCAGCGCGTCTTCAAGTTCCGTCATTTCTCCCAACAGGCGCAGCGCGCGCTCGTAGCAGGAGCGGCCGTCGTCCGTCAGCGAGAGCCTGCGCGTGGTGCGGTTCAAGAGGCGCACGCCGAAATGGCTTTCGAGGGCGGCGATATGGTTGGTGATCGAGGCATTCGACATGTGGAGTTGATCGGCGGCCCGGCTGAAGCTGCTCAATTCCACCACGCGACAAAACACACGCAGTGAGTCAAGTTTATCCATACTTTTCACTCAATATAAACAATTATTTCAATAATGCACTATTTTTCTTAAATGAACAAATGTCCATAATGTAGGCATCACCAAATCGGCGCAGAATGTGATGTTGACAAAGCGCCTATCGTTCTCTTCTCTATGGAGCCCGACCATGCATGCTGCAGCCAATGAATCCGGATTGCGTTACCTCTCAGGCTTTGGCGCCGAGCTGGCGACCGAAGCGCTGCCCGGCGCCTTGCCGTACGGCCAGAACTCGCCGCAAAAGGTGGCTTACGGCCTCTACGCCGAGCAAATCTCCGGCACGGCCTTTACCGCGCCGCGCCACCTGAACCGTCGTTCCTGGCTCTATCGCATCCGCCCCGGCGCGATGCACGGCAGTTTTCGCGCCATCGACAATGGCTTGCTGCGCGCAGCGCCGTTCGAAGCCGCCAACGTTTCGCCGAACCAGATGCGCTGGGACCCGCTCGCCATGCCCGATGCCCCGACTGACTTCGTCAGCGGCCTGGTGACAATGGCCGGCAATGGCGACTTGGGCGCCCAGGCCGGCATGGCGATTCATTTATATGCCGCCAATCGTTCGATGGAAGGACGATTCTTCTACAACGCCGACGGCGAAATGCTGGTGTTGCCGCAGCAGGGAAGCTTGCGCGTCAAGACCGAGATGGGTGTGCTCGACGTCAAACCCGGCGAAATGGCACTGCTGCCGCGCGGCGTGCGCTTCGCCGTTGAATTGCCCGAGGGCACGGCACGCGGCTACGTTTGCGAAAATTACGGCGCGGCGTTCCGCCTGCCCGAACTCGGCCCCATTGGTTCGAACGGCTTGGCCAACGCGCGCGATTTCCTCACGCCGGTGGCAGCCTACGAAGACCGCGAAGGCAAGTTCGAGCTGGTTGCCAAGTTCGGCGGCCAACTCTGGTCTGCCGAAATCGGTCATTCGCCCTTGGATGTGGCGGCCTGGCACGGCAATTACGCGCCGTTCAAGTATGACCTCGCCTTGTTCAACACCATCAACACCGTCAGCTTCGATCACCCCGATCCGTCGATCTTCACCGTGCTGACTTCGCCCTCGGATACAGCCGGCACGGCCAATTGCGATTTCGTGATCTTCCCGCCGCGCTGGATGGTGGCGGAAAACACCTTCCGCCCGCCATGGTTCCATCGCAACGTGATGAGCGAATACATGGGCCTGATCCACGGTGCCTACGATGCCAAGGCCGAAGGCTTCGTCCCCGGCGGCGGCAGCCTGCACAATTGCATGTCGGGCCACGGCCCCGATGCCGCCACGTTCGAGCGCGCCAGTGAAGTGAAATTGGCGCCGCATCGCATCGACAACACGCTGGCCTTCATGTTCGAAAGCCGCTACGTGATCCGGCCGACCTCGCACGCCTTGCTCATGCCCGAGCTGCAAAAGAATTACCTCGAATGCTGGCACGGCTTGAAGAAGAATTTCACCGGCAAGCCTTGAACCAAGCGCACTGCACACAGTAAAAAGGAATCCCATGCAAGCCAACGACTCTGCGTTGAAGTCTTTTATCGACGTCGCGCCCGATTCGCATTTCCCCATCCAGAACCTGCCGTTCGGCATCTTCAGCACGGCGGCCGATCCGAAGCCGCGTGCCGGCGTCGCCATCGGTGCGTTTGTGCTTGATCTCTCCATGCTGGAGCGGCGCGGCCTGTTGAAGCCATCGGGTACGCATGTGTTCGATCAGCCCACGCTGAATGCCTTCATCGCGCTGGGCAAACAAGCCTGGAGCGACAATCGCCTCGCCATCAGCCTGCTGCTGCGGCAGGACAACCCCACGCTGCGCGACGATGCGGCCCTGCGCGAACAGGTGCTCGTGGCGATGGATACGGTGACGATGCATCTGCCCGTGGCGATTCCGGGCTATACCGACTTCTATTCGTCCAAGGAACATGCGACCAACGTCGGCACCATGTTCCGTGACCCGAAGAACGCCTTGCTGCCGAATTGGCTGCATATTCCGATCGGCTACAACGGCCGTGCCAGCTCCGTTGTGGTCAGCGGCACGCCGGTGCGCCGCCCGCGCGGCCAGATCAAGCTGCCCGATGCCGAAGCGCCGATCTTCGGCGCCTGCCGCAAGCTCGATTTCGAGCTTGAAACCGCCTTCATCGTCGGCCAGGGCAATGCGCTGGGCGAACCGATTTCCGTCGATGCAGCGCCCGGGCACATCTTCGGCATGGTGTTGCTGAACGACTGGAGCGCGCGCGATCTGCAGCAATGGGAATACGTACCGCTCGGACCCTTCAACAGCAAGACCTTCGCCACCTCGATTTCGCCCTGGATCGTCACCATGGAAGCGCTGCACCCCTTCATGGTCGAGAGTCCGGAGCAGGAACCGCAACCCTTGTCCTATCTGCGCCAGAGCGGCAAGAACGGCGTCGATCTGGAACTGCAAGTCAGTGTGCGCCCGATCGATGCGGCACAAGCCTCCACGATCTGCCGCACCAATTTCAAGGCGATGTACTGGACCATGGCACAGCAATTGGCGCACCACACGGTCTCGGGCTGCAATACCCAGGTGGGCGACTTGATGGGTTCGGGCACGGTCAGCGGATCGGCGCCTGACTCTTACGGCAGCTTGCTCGAATTGACCTGGAATGGGCAAAAGCCCTTGACGCTGGCAGACGGCGCGCAGCGCACCTTCATTGCCGACGACGACGAAATCGCGATGACGGGTTGGTGCGAGGGCAAAGGCTACCGCGTCGGGTTCGGCGAGGTTGCGGGGAAGGTATTGCCTGCGCTTGAATGAGCGTTTTTCTGCGGGTATGTAGGTTGGGCCGAGTGCAGCGAAGCCCAACGATCTGCGTTTCCAATTCCTGAGGCGGCCTTTTATGTTGCCGATGCTGGGTTTCGCTGCGCTCAGCCAACCTACGTGATTTGATCAATCTGATCTGGCCAAAGCAAAAAGCCCGGGAATCCCGGGCTTTTGCTTTGGCTGCGGAAAGAATTACTTCTTGCTGGCCTTGGCTGCGGGTGCGGCGGCGCCGTTTTCGCTGATCGAAGCCTTGTCCTTCAGCGACGTGATGAATTCTTCCATCTGCTTCTGCTTCATCATTTCGGTCAGGCGCGGCTTGACGTCTTCCAGCGAGGGCACTTGGCCTTGGCGCTTGTCTTCGAGCTTGATCACGTGCCAGCCGAATTGGGTATGCACCGGGGCGTCGGTGATTTGGCCCTTGTCGAGCTTGACCATGGCAGCCGAGAACTCGGGCACATAGCCTTCAGGCGTGGACCAGCCGAGGTCGCCGCCGCTCTTGTCGGCGCCGGGTTCGGTCGATTTTTCCTTGGCCAGATCTTCAAACTTGGCGCCCTTCTTCAGCTTGACGATGATGTCCTTGGCTTCGTCTTCGGTCTTCACCAGGATATGACGAGCATGGTATTCCTGGCGTTGCGACTGGGCAGCCTTGACCTTTTCATATTCGGCGGTGATGTCCGAATCCTTGACCACGATCTTCTTCAATTGCGCCTGGATCAGGGCATTGGCCAGAACCGTTTCGCGGTTCAGCGCGATCTTTTCCTTGGTTTCGCCATCCTTATCCAGACCGCGCTTTTCGGCTTCCTGGCTCAGGATTTCGAGTTCGACCAGTTTTTCGGTGATCTGCTTGCGCAGTTCAGGGCTATCCTTCTGGCCGCGGGCTTCGACGTCCTTCATCACGGAATCGAGGCGGGCGGAAGGAATAGTCTTGCCGTTGACGGTGGCGACTTGTGCCAGGGCAGGCATTGCTACAGCGGCCAGCAGAACCACCAACAGGCGGGCAGGTTTAAAAGTCATTATTTCTTCCCAAGGAATAGAAGTATTGCGAACTTGTTAATAACGATGAATCTTCAGGTTTTTACGATATCAGCACTCATGCCTGGACTTCCGAGGGCGCCAGGGCGGTAATGGCCAGAGCGTGGATATCCTTGTGCATCATATCAAGCAGGCAATGATACACCAGCCGATGGCGGGCGATGCGATTTTGCCCCTCAAATAGCGCGGAAACCAGCTTCAGGCGATAGTGTCCACCGCCCGAAGCCGCCCCGGCATGCCCTGCATGTGCCGCCGATTCGTCCTCCAACTGACACAGGATGGGGGAAAAAGTTGCATCGAGGCGAGACTGAATTCGCTCGGCGACAGTTTGGCCACCCGGAACCGAAGCATTGCTCATTTCGGCTCTTCCAGGTGTTTCGAGAGATAAATGCTCTGCACGATGATGAAGACGAAGCTGATGCCGATGCTGGCGAGCTTGAAATCGACCCAGGCGCCGTTGTTGTCCTTGAACATGACGAAGGCGACGAACAGATTCAATATCCCCATGCAGAGGAAGAAAATGATCCAGGCCAGATCGAGCTTGTTCCAGATGCGCTCGGGCAGGCTGAACTGCTCACCCATCAACGAGCGGATGGCGTTTTTCTTCAACATGAAACGGCTGACCACCAATGCCGTGGCAAAGCACCAATACAGGACGGTGGGCTTCAACTTGATGAAGTTGTCGTTGTTGAAGTAGATTGTCATCCCGCCGAAGACCACGATCACAGTCAGCGTCATCCACAGCGTGAAACCGACCGGCTGGCGCCGCACCAGCTGAAACGCGACCTGCGCAACGGTAACGACGATGGCCGCCGCAGTGGCCAGGATCAAGGGTGCGTGATTGCCGATGACGGCACCGCCGGACATGAACATGCCCAGGTATTGATCGGCCATCGCGCGCGCGGTATCGGCGTGGCCGTCGCCCCACCAGAAAACAAAAAAGAACAGGACAACGGGAAATACGTCGAACAATAACTTCATAGATTGTTATGGAGATCAGGTGGGGGAAAACGTCAGGGAGGCCGAGTTGATGCAATAGCGCAGCCCAGTCGGCGGCGGGCCATCGGGGAACACGTGGCCGAGATGGGCGTCGCACACATTGCAGATCACCTCGGTGCGTACCATGCCGTGCGAGCGGTCGGTGATTTCGCGCACGTTGTCGGGATTCAAGGCCTTGAAATAACTGGGCCAGCCGCAGCCGGAATCGAATTTGGTGTCGGACTCGAACAGCGGCGTGCCGCAGCAGACGCAGGTGTAGATGCCGTGCTCGTGGTGATCCCAAAAGCGGCCGGTGAAGGCGCGTTCGGTGGCAGCATGGCGCGTGACCTGGTATTCCATCGGGTCGAGCTGGGCTCGCCACTCCTGGTCGGTCTTGACGACTTTATCTGTCATGATGAACAACTCACTTCCAAGGTACTGGCCCAATCCGGGGGCAGGGCCGCATAATGCGCATTTTCCGGCTGTTCGTCAAAGGGTTTTTCCAGGACAGCCAAGAGGCGCGCAACTTCGGAAAAGTCCTTATTTTGCGCTTTTTCTATGGCAATTTGGGCAAGATAGTTGCGCAGAACATACTTTGGATTGACCGCATCCATGGCCCCACGCCGGGCCGCGTCCGCGCGGCCTTCCTGCTTGAGCCTGGCGCGGTATTGCGCCAGCCAGCCGTCGCAGGCGGCGCGGTCGATGAACAAGTCGCGCACCGGCTCGCCGCTGGCAAGGTCGTCGATCGTCACCTTGCCAAGTTCGCGGAAGAACAGGGTGAAATCGACGTGGCTGTCTTGCAATACGACAAACATTTGCTCGATCAGGCCGGCATCCGCGTCCAAGACACTTTGCAGCCCCAGTTTGGCATGCAGCAGTTCATCCATCTTCGCGGCGAAGGCGGCCTTGTAGCCTGATAATGCCTCGTGCACCTCGTCGGGTTCACCGATCAGGGGCAGCATGGCCTGGCCCAGCGCATAGCAATTCCAGTGGCCGATCTGCGGCTGCATGGCGTAAGAGTAGCGGCCCTGGTTGTCGCTATGGTTGCAGATGTGGCGCGGATCGAAGGCTTCCATGAAGCCGAACGGGCCGTAGTCGAGCGTGATGCCGAGAATCGACATGTTGTCGGTATTCATCACGCCGTGCATGAAGCCGACCGCCTGCCATTGCGCCATCAAATGCGCGGTGCGGCGCGTGACTTCGCGCAGCAGCGCGTGGTAAGGATTGGATTGTTCGCGCAGTTCGGGGTAGAAGCCGTCGATCACGTGGTCGGCCAGCAATTTCAGCTCTTCATGGCGCTCCGAATAAAACCAATGCTCAAACGAGCCGAAACGCACGAACGATGGCGCCATGCGCGTGGCCACGGCCGAGGTTTCGGGCGCTTCACGCATGACGTAATGATCCGACCCGGTGACGCACAGCGCGCGCGAGGTCGGAATGCCGAGCGCCGCCATGGCTTCGGAGCAGAGAAATTCGCGGATCGAAGAGCGCAACACGGCGCGCCCGTCGCCCATGCGCGAATAGGGCGTCAAGCCCGCGCCTTTGAGCTGCAATTCCAGTCGCCCGCCGTCGGCGGACGGCACGTCGCCCAGCAAGATGGCGCGTCCGTCGCCGAGCTGTCCGGCCCAGGCCCCGAACTGATGTCCCGAATACACAGCGGCCACTGGTTTGGAACCGGGCAGGACGCGGTTGCCGGTGAATGCTTCAACGAAATCTTCGCGCAACGCCGCTTCAGGCGCCAGGCCGACCAGTTCTGCCGCCTGTGGCGCGAAGCCCACGAGGTAGGGCGCCGGCAACGGTGTCGGCTGCAATGCGGTGTAAAACGCGCTGGGCAATGCGGCAAAGGCATTGCCGAATTCGAGCGCATCGAGTGGTTTCAAGCCTTGCGGCAAGGGTGCGTTCACGACATTTCCTTGAACAGGCTGGTGCCGTTGCGCGGCACGGGCGGCGCCAATTGGCGGTCGGGATAGGCCATGGCGGTCAGTACGTCCGGCTTTTCGATGAAGACGCGGCCATAGCGCGTCTCTACCAGCCCATCCTGTTCCCACAGGCGCAACAACTTGGCAATGCTCTGGCGCGACTTGCCGAGCAGGTGGCCGAGCTCTTCCTGCGTCAAGGGCACTTCGCGCCCTCTTGGAATAGTCGCGGCGTTCATGGCGGAGGGTTCGAGCTGGGCCAGTTCCAGCAGGCGGCGCGCCAGGCGTTGCGACAAGGGCGCGACCGAGGCTTCTTCCACCAGATCGAAGGTGGCACGCAGGCGCAGCGCCAGCATGCGCGCGAACCGTTCATAGATCACGGGGTAGCGCGTCAGCAGGCGCTTGAAATCGGTCTTGGCGTGAAACAGCAGCGTAGTCGGCCCGAGCGCGTGGCCGTCATGGGTGCGCGGCATGCCGTCAAACACCGAGATTTCGCCAAACCAGTTCGGCGCTTCCATCACGGCGATAGTCGTGGCGTGCCCATCGGATGTAGTGCGCGAGAAACGCACCGCGCCGTGGGCGATGGTGTAGAAGCCGTCGCAGCCGTCACCGCGCGCGTGGATCAGCGTGCCGTCTTCGACCGTCTTGATCGAGGCGCAGGCGGCGGCTTCGGCGACGATCTCGTCGGGCATGTCGGCCAGCCAGGATTCGCGCAGCAGGGCTTGCTTGTCTTCAGGGTGCTTGGAATTCGGTGCGGTCATGCAATTGTTAAGTAGTTGACAGTTCGCGTGCCCGCTTGTGCGGATACTGAACCGATACCCTATCATTGTACAGACAACAGGAGACCGCATATGAGCACAGGCGCATTGAACATACCCTCGCGCAGGGGTACGGTGTCGGACGAAGAATGGAACACGCGGGTCGATCTCGCCGCCTGCTACCGCCTGGTGGCCGATTTCGGCTGGAGCGATCTGGTGTTTACCCACATCACGGCGCGTGTGCCGGGCACCGATGACCAATTCCTGATCAATCCCTACGGCATGATGTTCGACGAGATCACGGCATCCTCGCTGGTCAAAATCGATCTGCACGGCAACAAGCTCGACGACAGCCCGTTCCCGGTGAATCCGGCCGGCTTCACCATCCATTCGGCGATCCATTCGGCACGCCACGATGCGCAGTGCGTGCTCCATGTCCACAGCTTGAACGGCGTCGCCGTGTCGGCCCAGGCCAAGGGCGTGCAACCCCTGTCGCAACAATCGATTTTCGTGTTGTCGAGTTTGGCATATCATGACTACGAGGGTGTAGCATTGAACGATGAGGAGAAGCCGCGCCTGGTTGCTGACTTCGGCGAGAAGACTTACCTCATGTTGCGCAACCATGGTTTGCTGACGGTCGGACGCACGGTGGCCGATGCCTTCCTCAACATGTATGTGTTCGAAGCAGCCTGCACCATACAGGTGCGTGCGCAAGCCGGCGGCGGGGAGTTGATCCAGATTCCTTTGGCGATCATCAACGGCGCGCAGCAACAGGCCAAGGCGGTGACGAAGTCGCTCGGCGGCATGCTCGCGTGGCCGGGATTGCTGCGGCGGCTGGAGCGAAAGGATGCGTCTTACCGCACATGAGTGCGCAAGAGTATATATCGGGCAGGTGCATTGCATGAGAGTAGTCGACGTGCGGAAATAACACTGCTGCATCGCAGCATCGAAAGTCGTTGACGTTTAAAGCACGGTCGTACAAAAATCTTCGACAACAAGAGCCACCAGAGCGCTTGCATCACAGGAGACGGAATGACGCAGTATCCGCAGAGCCCCTTGATGGGGCAGATGATGAGCCAGCCCCTGCTCATCTCCAGCATCATCCGCCACGCCGACCGCCAGTTCGGCAAGAATGAAATTGTGTCGCGCCGCGTCGAGGGCGACATCCACCGCTACACCTACAGCGATTGCCACAGGCGTGCGCGCCAGATGGCAAACGCCCTGAAAAAGCTCGGCGTGAAGATGGGCGACCGCGTGGCCACGCTGGCGTGGAATGGCTATCGCCACATGGAGCTGTACTACGCCGTTTCCGGTTCCGGGGCGGTGCTGCACACGATCAACCCGCGCCTGTTCGCCGAGCAAATTGCCTACATCGCCAACCATGCCGAGGACCAGTACCTGTTCTTCGACATGACCTTCCTGCCGGCTGCCGAAGCGTTTTCCGCGCATTGCACGACGATCAAGGGCTACGTGATGATGTGCGACCGCGAGCACATGCCCAAGGACCACAAGATCAAGGACCTGATGTGCTACGAGGACCTGATCGAAGCCAATTCCGACGATTACGAATGGCCCGTCTTCGACGAGAATTCGGCGTCGAGCCTGTGCTATACCTCGGGCACCACGGGAAACCCCAAGGGCGCGTTGTATTCGCACCGTTCCACTGTGCTGCATTCCTTCGCCTCGGCCTTGCCCGATGCGTTGAATGTCTCTTCGCGCGACGTCGTGCTGCCGGTGGTGCCGATGTTCCACGTCAATGCCTGGGGTTTGCCGTATTCGGTGCCGCTCACAGGCGCCAAGATGGTGTTTCCCGGCGCGGCACTGGACGGCAAATCGGTCTACGAATTGTTCGAGCAGGAAAAGGTCACGTTCTCGGCCGGCGTGCCGACGGTCTGGCTGGGCTTGTTGAACTATGTGGGCCAGAACGAGCTGAAGTTTTCCACCTTCCGCCGCACGGTGATCGGCGGCTCGGCTTGCCCACCGGCGATGATGAAAACGCTGCGCCACAAATATGGCGTCGAAGTGGTGCATGCCTGGGGCATGACGGAAATGTCGCCCCTGGGCACGACTTGCACGCTGCAAAACCACCACCTTGGCTTGCCTGAAGACAAGCAGCAAGCCATCCTGGAAAAACAGGGGCATGCGATTTACGGCGTCGAGCTGAAGATCATTGACGACCTCGGCAAGGAGTTGCCCTGGGACGGCAAGACTTTCGGCAACCTCGTGGTGCGCGGGCCGTGGATCGTCGACAGCTACTTCAAGCACGAGGGCGGCGACGTCCTGCTCGACGGCTGGTTCCCGACCGGCGACGTGGCCACCATCGACCCCGATGGTTACATGCAGATCACCGACCGCAGCAAGGACGTGATCAAGTCGGGCGGCGAGTGGATCGGCACCATCGATCTGGAAAACATCGCCATGGCGCATCCTGCCGTGCAGCAGGCGGCGTGCATCGGCATCTTCCACCCCAAGTGGGACGAGCGTCCCTTGCTGGTGGTGGTCAAGCGGCCCGGCATGGAGCTGACCAAGGAAGAGTTGATTGCGTATTACCAGGGCAAGATCGCCAAATGGTGGACCCCCGACGACGTGGTCTTCGTCGACGCGATTCCGCTGGGCGCAACCGGCAAGGTATTGAAGACCAAGATACGCGAACAATTCAAGGAGTACGTTTTACCGACGGCATAGCCATCGTGCAGGCATTCATTTATCAACAGATATTCACCAACAAATATAAAGTGAGACACATGAACAAGCCAATTCGCCCATCCCGTTCCCTCATTCTTTCGCTCTCGTCGGCCGCCATTTTGGCCGCGGCATTCGCCGCGCCGCTGGCCCATGCGGAAAACGTCAAGATCGCTTTCATCGATCCGCTCTCCGGCACCTTCGCGCCGATCGGGCAAAATCAGTTGCACAGCTTCCAGATGCTCGCCGAGATGGCCAACCAGCAGCACTGGGCCGGCGACAATACGATCGAAATCGTCGGCTTCGACAACAAAGGCAGTCCGCAAGAGTCGCTCACCCAATTGAAGAATGCCATCGACCAGGGCTTTCACTACATCACCCAGGGCAATGGCTCGGGCGCCGGCCTGGCCCTGATCGACGCGATCAACAAGCACAATGAGCGCAATCCCGGCCAGGAAATCGTGTACTTGAATCATGCTGCGGTCGATCCCGACATGACCAACAGCAAATGCAGCTTCTGGCATTTCCGCTTCGACGCCAATTCCGACATGAAGATGGAAGCGCTGACCACCTTCATGGCCAAGGACAAGGGCATCAAGAAGGTCTACGTCATCAGCCAGAACTATTCGTTCGGCCACCAGGTGTCGCGTGCGGCGAAGGAATACTTGAAGCGCAAGCGCCCCGACATCGAGATCGTGGGCGACGATTTCCACCCGATCGCCACCGTCAAGGATTTTTCGCCTTACGTCGCCAAGATCAAGGCTTCCGGTGCCGACACGGTCATTACCGGCAACTGGGGCGCCGACCTGTCGCTGTTGATCAAGGCCTCCAAGGACGCAGGCTTGAACGTCAATTTCTATACCTACTACGGTGCGACGACCGGCGTGCCTACTGCCATGGGCGCATCGGGCGCCGACCATGTGAAATACGTCGGCTATTGGAACGCCAATAACGACGGCTTTGTCGGCCATGAGGTTGTCGATGCATTCAAGAAGAAATACAACGACGATTATTACGCAATGGCGACCTATACCGTGGTCGAAATGCTGACCAAGGCGATCAAGGACAGCAAGTCAACCAACCCGATCAAGGTGGCTTACGCCCTGGAAGGCATGAAGGTCAAGGACTTGAACGGCGAAGTCGAAATGCGCAAGTCCGACCACCAGCTGCAGCAGCCGCTCTACATCGCAACCTGGGTCAAGACCGATGGCAAGACTGTGAAATACGACCAGGAAAACACCGGCTACGGCTGGAAGACCAACGAAAAGATCGATACCTACGTCGGTACGCAGCCGACCTCGTGCCAAATGACGCGGCCCGCGCAATAAGCGGCATCATAAGCTTTGCATCCCGATACCGGCGCTTCATGTCAGATTCGCGTGAAGCGCCGGTTCTTATTTGCCATGTCATGCGTCTTGCCCGTAGTCGGATGCGGGTAAGAGCGCAATAGCGTAAGGACCGTCTGTGGAATTCGTATTGATCACCTTGCTCAATGGCTTGAGCTATGGTTTGCTGCTGTTCATGCTTTCCTCAGGGCTGACCCTGATCTTCAGCATGATGGGTGTGCTCAATTTTGCGCACGCCAGCTTTTATATGCTGGGCGCGTATTTCGCCTATGTCGTCAGTTCCCACCTCGGCTTCTGGCCCGCCCTGGTGCTGGCCCCGCTGGGTGTCGGCATCGTCGGCGCGCTGATTGAGCGTTACGGCCTGCGCACCGTGCACAAGCATGGCCACGTGCATGAGTTGCTGTTCACGTTCGGCCTTTCCTACGTCATACTCGAAGTGGTGAAATTGACCTGGGGCCTGTCTGCGGTGCCCTATTCGATTCCCCCCGAGCTGGACGGCCCGCTGTTCACGCTGTATTCGACCACATTTCCGACATACAAAGGCTTCATGATGCTGGTGGCCGTGCTGATGCTGGTATCGATCTATCTTGTGCTCACACGCACGCGCATCGGCCTCGTGATCCAGGCCTCGCTGACGCATCCCGAGACCGTTGAGGCGTTGGGGCACAACGTGCCGCGCGTGTTCATGCTGGTATTCGGCGGCGGCTGCGCGCTGGCCGGTTTGGCCGGTGTGGTGGGGGGCAATGCCTTCGTCACGGAGCCGGGCATGGCGGCGACCGTGGGCAGCGTCATTTTCGTCGTGGTGGTGGTGGGCGGCATGGGTTCGCTGGTCGGCGCCTTGGCCGCCTCGCTGTTGATAGGCTGCCTGCAGACCTATGCCGTCGCGCTCGATTACTCGATGCTGAGCACCTTGTCCAAGTTCGGCATGGAAGTCTCGCCCGATGCGCCGGGCTATACGGTGCTGGCGCTGACCATCTCGCAGGTCGCGCCGATCTTGCCTTACATGATGCTGGTACTGATCCTGATCTTCAGGCCGCGCGGCCTGATGGGCGTGCGGGAGGGATGACGAGCATGCAAACATCCTCCAAACTCACGCGTGTTGCAATCTGGGGCGCCTTCGCCCTGATGCTGATCGTGGCGCCTTTGCTGTTCACCAAGGGCGCATCGCTCTCCATCCTGTCGCAGATGGGCACGATGATGATCTTCGCCCTGTCCTACAACATGTTGCTGGGGCAGGGCGGCATGCTGTCGTTCGGCCATGCTGTGTACTCCGGGTTGGGCGCGTTTTGCGCCATTCACGCGATGAACCTTGCCAGCGCCGGGAAGCTACCCATTCCCGTTTCGCTGATTCCTCTGGTCGGCGGCTTTGCCGGATTGGCTTTCGGCATTCTGTTCGGCTACGTGACCACGCGCAAGTCGGGCACCACCTTCGCCATGATCACGCTGGGGCTGGTCGAACTGGTGTTTGCCTCTTCGCTGATGTTGCCGAATTTTTTCGGCGGGGAAGGCGGCATTGCCACCAACCGCGTCATCGGCAAGGCTTTCCTGGGCATCACGTATGGCCCGCAAATCCAGGTCTACTACCTGATCGCGTGCTGGCTCTTCATCAGCACCATAGGCATGTATGCCTTTACCCAGACACCGCTGGGGCGCATGGTCAATGCCGTGCGCGACAACCCCGAGCGCGTCGAATTCGTCGGCTACGACACGCAATGGGTGCGTTACCTGACGTTGATCCTCTCGGCCTTCTTCGCCGGCATTGCCGGCGCGCTGACGGCGATCAATTTCGAAACGGTGGGCGCGGAAGACGTCAGCGCCGTGCGCTCGGGGTTGGTGCTGCTGTTCACCTTCATCGGCGGGATCGGCTTCTTCTTCGGTCCGATGATAGGCGCCGTGGTCGGTATCTTCCTGACAGTCATGCTGTCGGACTATACGAAGGCCTGGCAGCTCTACCTCGGCCTGTTCTTCATTCTCATGGTGATGTACGTGCCGGGCGGATTGGCCAGCCTGGTGGCGCAGAACGCACGGCTGGTGAAATTCCGCAAGTTCACCCGTGTATGGTCCCGCCTGGGGCCGCTGCTCGTGGTGTCCTTCGTGGCATTTTGCGGCATCGTGCTATTGATTGAAATGATGTATCACCGCGCGCTCGACGGCGACGGCGGGCCGGTCATGGCGCTATTGGGCTGGCAGCTTGACACCGGCACGGCCGGCCCCTGGTGCATGGCTGCCGCATTGCTCGTGGTGGGCGTGGCGGGCGTGCTGTTCCTGCGCCCTGGATTCCAGGCTCTATGGAGTGACGTGAATACCGAAATCGAAGAAGAGACCAGGAGGGCCGCATGAGCGAACATGCTTCCCCCGCATCGACGCCGCTCTCGCTGGAACTGATCAATGTGCGCAAGAGTTTCGGCAAGTCCGAAATCATCCGTGGAGCCAGCCTGCAGGTGCCGCGCGGCGAGCGCATCGCCGTGATCGGGCCGAACGGCGCGGGCAAATCCACCTTGTTCAACCTGATTTCCGGCCGCTTCGGCATGACCTCGGGCGACATCCTGTTGAACGGCAGCTCGATACGCGGGCAAAAGCCGTTCCAGATCAACCGGCGCGGCCTGTCGCGCAGCTTCCAGATCACCAATATCTTCCACCGCCTGAGCGTGTATGAAAACCTGCGCTGCGCGGTGCTGTGGTCGCTCGGCTACAAGTATTCGTTCTGGCATCGCTTGAATGGCCTGAAGGACGCGCATGACAAGGCGGACGAGGTGCTGGAAAGAATCGGCTTGAAGAAACGGCGCGACGTGTATGCCGGCCTGTTGACCTATGCCGAGCAGCGCGCACTCGAAATCGGCATCACGATCGCCGGCGGCGCCGAGGTGATCTTGCTCGACGAGCCGACTGCCGGCATGAGCCGTTCCGAATCCGATGCCGCCGTCGAATTGATTCGCAAGGTGACGGTCGGCAAGACCCTGTTGATGGTGGAGCACGACATGAGCGTGGTATTCGGCCTGGCCGACAAGATCGCGGTGCTGGTGTATGGCGAAATGATCGCTTGCGACACGCCGGCCAATATCCGCGCCAACCCCAAGGTGCAGGAAGCCTACCTGGGCGGCCATGCGCCGGAGGAAGCGTGACCATGGCGCTCCTCGAAATCAAGGGTTTGCATGCCTATTACGGCAAGAGCCACGTCCTGCATGGCGTGGATTTGACGGTTGGGCAGGGCGAAATCGTCAGCCTATTGGGGCGCAATGGCGTGGGTAGGTCCACCACGGTCAAGTCGGCCATGGGGCAGGTGGCCGCACAGGGATCGATTCTCTTCAAGGGCAGCGAATTGATCGGCCTGAAGGCATTCGAGATCGCGCATCTCGGCTTGGGCTACGTGCCAGAACAGCGCGACATCTTCCCCACGCTGACGGTGGAACAAAACCTGATCCTGGGCGAAAAGCGCGGCAGACCCTCACGCTGGGCATTGACCGACATGTACCGCATGTTCCCGCGCCTGCAGGAGCGGCGCAACACCCCGGCGGGCGTGCTATCCGGCGGCGAACAACAGATGCTGACCCTGTGCCGCACGCTGATGGGCGACCCGGACCTGATCATGATCGACGAGCCGACCGAAGGCCTGGCGCCCAAGATCGTCGATCAGGTCGCACAGTATCTGCAAGAGCTGAAGAATCGCGGCATCTCGGTGCTGCTGGTGGAGCAAAAACTGGCCATTGCCCTCTCGATCTCGCAGCGCGTCTACGTCATGGGCCATGGCGCGATCCAGTTCGTCGGCACACCCGACGATTTGCGTGCCAACGAGTCGGTGCGCAAGGAGTGGCTGGAAGTGTAATGCCGTGTGATTTTGCATAGATTTTTGGCATTTCCATAAAAAATAATACGATCGTTCTTTTTGGGGTATAGTGACGGGGTAGCGAAAAATATCGCCGTACCCCCGAATCAAGACAAGGAAGAGACACATGACAGCCGAATACCAGGTCCGCGGCGCCATAGCCGTCATCACGTTGAACAATCCCCCGGTCAATGGCTTGGGACATGCCACGCGCAGCGCCATCGTTGACGGCATGCACAAGGCCTTGAACGACGATGCCGTCAAGGCCATCGTGATCACCGGCGCCGGCAAAGCCTTCTCCGGCGGTGCCGACATCAAGGAATTCAATTCGCCCAAGGCATTGGCCGAACCGACGCTGCACACCGTCATCAACGCAGTGGAAAACGCGAACAAGCCGGTTATCGCCGCGATCCATACCGTGTGCATGGGCGGCGGCCTCGAACTGGCGCTGGGTTGCCATTACCGCGTCGTATCGCCCGGTGCACAGATCGCACTGCCCGAAGTCAAGCTCGGCATCTTGCCAGGCGCCGGCGGCACGCAGCGCCTGCCGCGCGTGCTGGGGCTGGAACCGGCCTTGAACATGATCGTATCCGGCTCGACCGTGATGTCCGACAAACTGGCAGGCACGCCGCTGTTCAACGAAATGATCCAGGGCGATCTGATGGAAGGCGCACTGGCCTTCGCCGCCAAGGTCGCCGATACGCGCCCCTTGCCCAAGGTGCGCGACATCAAGATCAACTACCCCAATCACGAAGCCTTCCTGCAATTCTCGCGCAACACCGTCAAGGCAATGGCCGGCCCGTTCCCCGCGCCGCTGCAATGCGTGGAAGCCGTCGCCGCAGCCGTGACGATGAAGTTCGACGACGGCATCGCCTTCGAGCGCAAGCTGTTCGTGGAACTCGTGCAAAGCACCGAGTCGAAAGCCCTGCGCCACGCCTTCTTCGGCGAGCGCGCCGCAAGCAAGCTGCCCGACGTGCCGGAAGATACCCCGGTGCGCGCCATCAAGAGCGCTGCCGTGATCGGCGGCGGCACAATGGGCGGCGGCATTGCGATGAACTTCGCCAACGCCGGCATCCCGGTCAAGATCCTGGAAATGAAGCAGGAAGCGCTCGACAAGGGCTTGGGCACAATTCGCAAGAATTATGAAAATACGCTGAAAAAAGGCAAGCTGACGCAGGAAAAATTCGACCAGCGCGTCGGCCTGATCACAGGAACCTTGTCCTATGACGAGATCGCGCAAGCCGACATCGTCGTCGAAGCCGTCTTCGAAGACATGGGCGTCAAGGAAACGGTATTCAAGAAGCTCGATGAAGTCATGAAGCCGGGCGCGATCCTGGCCTCGAACACGTCGACGCTCGACGTGAACAAGATCGCCGACTTCACCAAGCGTCCGCAAGACGTGGTCGGCACGCACTTTTTCAGCCCGGCCAACGTGATGAAGCTGCTTGAAATCGTGCGCGGCGCCAAGACCGGCAAGGATGTTCTCGCCACCGTCCTGGGCTTGTCCAAGAAGATCAAGAAGACCGGTGTCGTGTCGGGCGTGTGCGACGGCTTCATCGGCAACCGCATGATCGAGCAATACAGCCGCCAGGCCGGCTTCCTGCTCGAAGAGGGCGCCTTGCCCGAGCAGGTCGACCGTGCCGTCGAAAAGTTCGGCTTCGCCATGGGCCCGTTCCGCATGGGCGACTTGGCCGGCAACGACATCGGCTGGTACATCCGCAAGCGCCGCTACCTCGAAAAGCCGGAAGTAACCTATTCCAAGACGGCCGATCTGCTGTGCGAAATGGGCCGCTTCGGGCAAAAGACCGGCGCCGGCTGGTACGACTACAAGGCCGGCGACCGCAAGGCCTATGCTTCGCAAGTCGTCAATGACATGATCATCAAGCACTCGGCCGATCTTGGCGTCGAACGGCGCAAGATCAGCGACCAGGAAATCGTCGAACGCCTGGTCTTCGCCCTGGTCAACGAAGCCGCCTACATCCTCGAAGAAGGCATCGCCACGCGCGCCTCCGACGTCGACATGGTCTACCTGACCGGCTATGGTTTCCCGGTATTCCGCGGCGGCCCAATGTTCTATGCCGATACGGTTGGCTTGCCCAACGTGGTCATGGCGATGGAGAAGTATGCCAAGGGACGCCATGGCGACGCCTGGAAGCCGGCCCCGTTGCTGGCCAAGCTCGCGGCCGAGGGCAAGACCTTCAACTGAACATGAGTAAATAGCTTTTCGCCAACCCCCATATTGGAAAAGCAAGCCCGGAGATTCGATACGATCTCCGGGCTTTTTCATTCCGGCGCGCGGATGCAACAGCTGCTGCATTGCGGCTGGTATGCAGGCAGGGCGGCGTGTATGATCGATTGACCACATCGGCGCAACAGACGCCGCCATCGACTCTGGAGACGGGAACCATGTTCAAGAACGTGACCATCAAATCACGCCTGCTGTTCGTGATCGGCTTTTTGTCCCTTCTGCTGATTGCCAGCGGCGTGATCGGGATTTGCAGCCTGGCCAGCACCAATGCCGCACTTAAGACGCTCTATGAAAACCGCTTGATCCCCATGGGGCAATTGAGCGAGGTGGTGCGCCTCATCGACAGCAACCGCATGGCGGTGGCCGAATCGATGAATGGCGACCCCGCCGTGGTCACGCCCAAGATGGCCGAAGTCGAAAAGGGCATTGCACAGGCCGGCAAGAATTGGGATGCCTACGCCACCGGCCCGCTGACGCCGGAAGAGCGCGCCTTGGCCGAGAAGGTGACCGCAGCGCGCAAGAAGTTCGTCGTTGAAGGTATGATGCCGACCGTCGAAGCGCTCAAGAGCAACAACGCACAGCAAGCCATGGAATTGATGGCGGGGCCGATGACGCAAACCTATGCGCCGATGCAGGAGAGCATGAATGCGCTGATCAAGCTGCAGCTCGATACCGGCCACGACGAATTCGCCAAGTCGCAGTCGCTCTACACCACGGTGCGCAATACCTCGGTGATCGCCATCGTCGTCGGCGTGGCCCTCGCGGCTTTCATCGGGCTGCGCTTGATCCGCGCCATCTCGGCACCGTTGAATGCTTCGGTGCGCATTGCACGCGGCGTGGCAGGCGGTGACCTGACGCAAAACATCTACGTCGAATCGAACGACGAGACCGGGCAGTTGCTGCAAGCGCTCAAAGACATGAACGACGGCCTCGTTGCGACCGTCAGCAAGGTCAGGATGTGCACCGAGACCATAGGCGTGGCGTCTTCCGAGATTGCCCAAGGCAACGCCGATTTGTCGGCCCGCACGGAGTCGCAAGCCAGTTCGCTCGAAGAAACCGCCAGTTCCATGGAAGAACTGACCACGACGGTAAAGCAGAATGCCGACAACGCCGCCCAGGCCAACCAGCTCGTGGTGTCGGCATCGGACTATGCCGTCAAGGGCGGCGAAGTGGTGGGGCAGGTGGTGCAGACCATGGGTTCGATCAAGGAAAGCTCGCGCAAGATCGTCGACATCATCGGCGTGATCGACGGCATCGCGTTCCAGACCAATATTCTGGCTTTGAATGCTGCGGTTGAAGCGGCACGTGCCGGCGAGCAAGGCCGCGGCTTTGCCGTGGTGGCGGCCGAAGTGCGCAACCTGGCTCAGCGCTCGGCCGGGGCCGCCAAGGAGATCAAGGCCTTGATCGGCGATTCGGTCGAAAAAGTCGATGCCGGCAGCCGCCTGGTCGACCAGGCAGGACAGACCATGGAGCAGATCGTCACCTCGGTCAAGCACGTGGCCGACATCATGGGCGAAATCACCTCCGCCAGCCTGGAACAAAGCGCCGGCATAGGCGAGATCAACCAGGCGATCACACAGATGGACGAGATGACCCAGCAGAATGCGGCACTGGTGGAGCAGGCAGCTGCTGCGGCGGAAAGCATGCAGGAGCAGGCCGCCATCCTGGCCCAAGCCGTTGCGGCATTCAAGCTCGCCGGCACCATGCATCAAACCCAACCTCAACATGGGGGTGTTTCGCCCAGGCAGAAGCCGCTGCCGGTATTGGCATCGACCGGGAAGCCCGCCGCAAAGCCCACCGCAAAGCCCGCCGCGACACCAGCCCTTCGCCCTGTGCCCGGCAAAACGGCGCTCACCGGCAATGCAGGCGACGACTGGGAAGAGTTCTGATCAGCGTGCCTCCATGACTTCATCGCCGCGCTGCCTTATAATGGCGCGGTGAAGTCGTTGCCGGCAGCCCAGAACCGGCAGAGTCACAGTAGAGCGGCTCAACAATGACAATAGCCCTGCCGATATATCAACATCCAACCTCCGTCGTGCTGGTCGATGACAGCGCATCGTTCATTGAAAGCGTCGAATACCAGATCAGCCCCAATCTGGCGGTCAAGAGCTTTCTTGATCCGCATGAGGCGCTGGCCTGGCTGGGCGCGCTTTATCACTCGGACGATGGCAAGCTGCTGCCGATACGCATCGGCTACGACGAACAGACCTTTTCCTTCGAACGCCGCACCATCGCGCTCGACGTCGACCAGATATACCGCATCGTGCACGATGCCAAGCGCTTCCAGGCAGCCGCCGTGGTGGTCGTCGATTACGCCATGGCGGCAATCAACGGCCTGGACTTTTGCCGCGCCTTGCGCGGCCTTCCTTGCAAGAAAATACTCTTCACCGGCGAAGCCAACGAAATGATCGCGGTCGAGGCATTCAATCAGGGTTTGATCGACCGCTACCTCAAAAAGAGCGACCCGACCGCGATGGACCGGCTCGAATACGAAATCGCCACGCTACAGCGTGAATATTTCATCGAAAAGTCCGGCACCCTCAAGGATCTGCTGGTGCAACACACCTATTCCTTCGTCTCCGACGAAGCCATCGTCAAGCTGGTCGACATGCTGATCGCGCGCCACGACTTCGTTGAATACTTCCTTTTCCCCGATCCGGCCGGCATCCTCTTCTTCGATGCCGACGGCAAGGCCACGCTGATGGTGGTGGAAACCCGCGCCGGGTTGATCTCGCACCTGGAGACGGCGCAGGACTACGATGCCCCGGTGGCCTTGCGCACCGCGCTGCGCGACGCCCAGGTGGTGCCGTTCTTCTGGAAGAGCGGCGGCATGTACACCGAAAAGAGCATAGATTGGGAGCAATACTGCCTGCCGGCCCAGGTTTGCACCGGGCGCGAGAGCTATTACTACGCCCTGTTCGACCTGCCGGATGGCTTCCTGCAAGGCCCGATTTATTCCTACAATAAATTCCTGAACGATCGTGCCACGACGGAGGATGGGCGCGCCGCGCCTTGAGTCATCAATTGCATCACCAATAGTTCTCGGTCACGAACTGGCCGGGCAGGGCGCGCCGGCAGGGACGCATGCCGCGCAGGTGCAGGATCTTCCGCATGTCCTCGATCATCGCCGGATTGCCGCACATCATGATGCGCGAGATTTCGGGTGAGATGCCGATCCCCGTCGCCCGTTCCAGCGAACCATCTCCCAATAGCGTCGTCAACCGGCCGCCGAGCTGGCCCGGTACCGCCCCTTCGTCACGCGTCAATGCCTCGACGATATACAGCGAGGCGCCATCTTTCACCGGCGGTTGTTCCTGCATGGCGCGCAAGACGTCGCGATATCCGAGGTCGGACGCATGCTTGACTCCATGCGCAATCACGATGCGGCGAAACTGGCGCCACACGGCGCCATCGCGCAACATCGACACGAACGGGCCGATGCCGGTCCCAGTCGATAGCATCCATAAATCTTCGCCGTCGCTGAACCGGTCGGCGGTCATGAAACCGAACACTTGCTTATCCAGCCAGATCGGCGCGCCAGGTGCAAGGCCATGGAGCATGCCGGTGAACAATCCGCCCGGCACCAACACGCCATAGTATTCAAGGAAATCGTCCGCCGGCGACGACGTGACCGAAAAAGGCCGCCACACCATGCCGCCGCCCTCGGGCAAGCCCAGGCGCGAATACTGGCCCGGCACGAAACGGTAGGAATCCGGGCGCGTCGTGCGAAAAACGAACAAATCGCCGGAAGGGCGCTCCATCGAGATGAGCGTTTGTTTTGTTGCTTTTTCCGTGGCTTGATCGTTCGCTTCTGGCATGGCAATGTCCGTTGCAGGCTCTTATAACAATATGGGGTTGCAAATCCGCACTTCAAGAAAGCGGCGGCGCTGCCGTTAAAGGTATGGATCAGTCTTGGAGGTGCATCATGTCAGTCAGCAGCATAGCGAGTTTGTCAACGGCCATGGCCACAGCCCAAACCGATCAGCAAGTTGGTGTTGCCGTCTTGAAGAAATCCATCGACATCGCCAGCAACAGCGCGCTCGAATTGCTCCAAGCCATCCCCTCCCCAGCGCCGGCTGCGAATCTGCCGGCCAACCTTGGTCAAAACATCAACACCACGGCTTGATCGTCGCTGTCGATTCGACATCATTTCGCTGGCACACCTGTCAATAATGACAGTTTGATTTTTTCCCTGCTGCAAATATCATGAATTTTGCTGCCTTCCGGCAAAATACCATGATCATGGTATGGCGCGTGTTGGCAGCCCAGTGTGTAATGTATGCGAATTCTTTCGCTTTCCCCCCATCAACATGACATACGCACGATACAAGTTCAACAAGGCCGTCCAGTCGCTCAAGGAAGCCGGCGCGCGCCGCAGGGAATGGCTGGCCAGCGACCATGTCTATCGTTTGCTGCGCCTGAAGGCCGAAGACATGCCTGGTGAATTGCAGCAGGAATTCCAGCAATTCCAACGGGAAATGCGGCCCATCCTGCGTGCCAGCGAAATCGGCATTCCGCAATGGAGCGCCATTCGCACCATCGACGACGACACCGTCCTGCGCATCATCGAGCGCGTGCGCCGCATGCACGAAGTGATCGAGCAACAACCCGAAAAACCCCAGACCCACGACCAACCCGTACCCTCCGCTTGACTGCTGCCTTTCGGTTACTTCAACCGTTACTGCTGCGATAATTCCTGCGGTTACTCTCGTTACTCCCCGCAAGCCGGTTTGACCGGCAAACTGCCTTATACTGACGCTCTTTGCCGTCGGTCGAGGCTGTCGGCGTTCTCACCGGTACGGAGAAAAATTTGAGCAGTGCAACGAAACGCAATTGGCGCCGTCTGATCTTGATTTGGGGCTCGGGCGCGGTTGGCGCCGGGATTGCACTGGTTTTGTTCATGGTCGCCTATGTCTATGTGTTCGTGATCCCGAACCTGCCGACGCTCGAATCGATCACCGATTACCAGCCCAAGATTCCGCTGCGCATCTATACCGCCGACCACGCCCTGATCGGAGAATTCGGCGAGGAACACCGCAACTTCGTCCCGATCAAGGACATGCCCGAGGTGATGAAGAAGGCGCTGCTCGCAGCCGAAGATGCGAGATTTTACGAGCATGGCGCGCTCGACATGAAGGGCATGGTGCGTGCGCTCGGCGTCGATGTCGCCACGCTGTCGTTCAGGCAGGGCGGAGGCACGATCACGATGCAGGTCGGGCGCGAATTTTTCCTGTCCAAGCGCAAGTACCTGTTCCGCAAGGTCACTGAAATCGTACTGGCTTACCGTATCGAGTCTGCGCTTGGCAAAGATCAGATTCTCGAACTCTATATGAATCAAATCTACCTCGGCGAGCATGCCTACGGCTTCGGCAGCGCCGCGCAAATCTACTACGGCAAGCAGGTCAAGGACCTCACGCTGGCCGAAGCGGCCATGCTGGCCGGCTTGCCGCAGCGGCCGTCCATGCACAATCCCTACGTCAATCCCGCCTACGCCAAGCTGCGTCAGCAGCACATCCTGGAGCATATGCATGCGCTGGGCTGGATTACCGACACCCAATTCGACCAGGCGATGCACGAGCCGCTGCGCTTGAACAGCAGCGCGCAACCGTTCTCGACCCATGCCGAATATGCGGCGGAGCTGGTGCGTCAGCAGATTGCCAAACAATTTCCCGACGATGTCTATACCCATGGCTACGTCGTCACCACGACGCTCAAGAAATCCGACCAGGATGCCGCTTACGATGCGGTACGGCGCAACGTCATCGAATACGACCATCGCCATGGCTATCGAGGTCCCGAAGGTTTCATCGAGTTGCCTGAGGAAGAGAATAAACGTGAGGAGGCGGTCGCCGAGGAATTGCTCAAGCACGCGGCCAGCGACAACCTCATGCCGGCAGTCGTCCTTGAAGCAGAGGCCAGGCTGATCAAGGCCGAAATGCAGGGCGGCAAGCTCATTGAGATTACAGGTGATGGCTTGCATTTCGCCGCGCCCGGCCTTGCCGCCAAGGCGACTGCACAAAAGAAAATCAAGCGCGGCTCCATCATCCGCGTCAGCAAGAATGCCAAGGACAAGTGGGATGTCAATCAATTGCCCGAAGTGGCGGCCGCTTTTGTTGCGATCGACTCCGATACCGGCGCGTATCAGGCTCTGGTGGGCGGTTTCGATTACAACCTGAACAAGTTCGATCACGTCAGCCAGGCCTGGCGCCAGCCCGGTTCCTCGTTCAAGCCGTTCGTCTATTCCGCTGCGCTGGAAAAGGGCTTCTGGCCCGGCACGCAGATCAACGACGTGCCATTGAGCGTGACCCCGGCCGAGAGCGGCGGTGGGCCTCTATGGGAGCCGAAAAACGACGACGGCTTCGACAACGGGCCGATCTCCATGCGCTACGCCCTGGCAAAATCGAAGAACGTGCCGTCGGTACGCATCCTGCGCGCGATCACGCCGCAATACGCCCAGCCCTACGTGGCGCGTTTCGGCTTCGATGCGAACAAGATTCCAACCAACCTGACCATGGTACTCGGCACCGGTTCCGTGACCCCTTTGCAGGAAGCCGGCGCCTACGCCGTCTTTGCCAATGGCGGCTACCAGATCCAGCCTTACATGGTCGACAAGATCAGCGACACCAAGGGCAAGAGCTTCTTCGAAGCCCAGCCCACGCACGCCGGCCAGGAAAGCGAACGTGTCATCGATACGCGCAATGCCTTCGTCATGAACAGCATGCTGCAGCAGGTGGTGCGTTCCGGCACCGGCGCCATGGCGTCCAAGCTGGGCCGCAGCGACATCGCCGGCAAAACAGGGACCACCAGCGACGCGTTGGACGGCTGGTTCTCAGGCTACGGCGGCAAGCTGGTGGCGGTGTCGTGGATGGGTTACGACGAGCCGAAATCGCTGGGCAGCCGCGAGTTTGGCGCCACGCTGGCCTTGCCGGCCTGGATCGACTACATGCGCGTGGCCTTGAAGGGCGTGCCGGAAGTGCAGCGTGAGGTGCCTTCGGGCGTGGTGCAAAACGATGGCGACTGGGCCTTTGCCGAATTCGTCGATTCCGGCGGTGTCGCAAGCCTGGGCATGGATGACGCGCCGGCCACGCCGCAGCAGCAGGAAATACCGCCCGAGCCGGTTCCCGCGCCGATCCAGGGTCCGACCCAGCCGGCCAATCCGCCCTCGCTGGAGGATCAGGAACGGCAGCGCGCGATCGATATCTTCAGGAACGATAGCGGTCAATAACCTCTTCGCTGATTCACGGCACCGAGTACCCCTCTCCCGCAGGCGGGAGAGGGGCAGGGGTGAGGGGCGTTGCGATCTGGCTCGCTTGTTAGGGAACCGATTCTTTGCGCTATCTTCTACTGGGTGTCTATCAGAGAGAGGAGTCAGCTCAGCCAGTCGAAATCGGCCCTATGCAGAGGACAGACTAAGCCACAGTCTGCAATTTCTCAACCCGCTTCAAGTCGCCCATCAGATACTTCGGCGCATTGCGGATCAATTCTTCCGCCTCGTCCGACGTGACAGGGCGCGAGAAAATGAAGCCCTGGCCGACGAAGCAACCGAGCTTCTTGAGTTCCGCAATCTGTTCCGGCGTTTCCACGCCTTCGGCAATCGTTTCCAGATTCAGCGTGTGCGCCAGCGCCAGGATCAGGCGGACGATTTCGTTGTCTTCCTGGCTGGTAGCGTGTTGGGAGCCGATGCCGCGCACGAAGCTCTTGTCGATTTTCAGCGCGTCCACCGGGAGTTTCTGCAAGTAGGAGAGCGAGGAATAGCCGGTGCCGAAGTCGTCCAGCGCCAGGCGCAAGCCCTGTTGCTTGAGCAGCCCCAGGTTTTCTATCGTTTGCAGCGGATTGGCCATGGCCGAGGTCTCGGTGATCTCAAGCTCGACCGACTGCGGCAGCACACCGGTCTCGCCGATGATGCGCTTGACTTCGTTCAAGAAAGACACCTGCAGCAATTGGCGCATCGACACGTTGACGGCAATCGTCAAATGCTCGGCCACCGGGTATTTCATCTGCCACAGCGACAATTGCTTGCAAGCCTGTTCCAGCACCCAGGCGCCGATCGGCACCACCATGCCCGAGGCTTCGGCGATCGGGATGAATTCCTCGGGCGAGATTTCGCCGTATTCCGGGCTGTTCCAGCGCAACAGCAATTCGAAGCCGATCACCGAGCCATCGATCAGCGACACCTTGGGCTGATAGGCCAGCACCAACTCATTGCGTTCCAGCGCAAAACGCAGCGCCACGTCCATCTGGGCGCGCTTGGTCGTGGCCGCCTGCAGCGACGCGTCGTAGACTTCGGCCCGGTTGCGCCCGCGTTCCTTGGCCTGGTACATCGCCGCGTCGGCGTCGCGGATCAATTCGGACGGGCTGCGGTGCTTTTCCTGCAACTCGGCGATGCCGATGCTGGCCTGCAGCTTGACCATGGTATCGTCGATCACCAGCGGGCGCGAAATGGCCAGCAATAGCGCATCGGCCTTGCGTTGCGCCTGCTCCAGGCCGCCATAGGTCAGCACGATGAATTCATTGCCGCCGAAACGCGCCACGAAGTCGGTCTCTTCCAGGCTATCGGCAAAGCGTTGCGTCATTTCGGTCAGGCATTGGTCGCCGAAATCGTGGCCATGCGTATCGTTGACGCTCTTGAACGAATCGAGGTCGCAGAACAAGATGGCCAACTCGCGCGTTTTTCCGGATATTTTCTGGCCCGACTGCGTCATTGCTTCGCCGATGCGCGTCAGCAGGTAGCGCCGGTTGGGCAGGCCGGTCAGCGGGTCGTGCAGGGCCTGGTATTCCAGGCGCATTTCATATTCCTTGCGCTCGGTGATGTCGCGCGTGATGCCGAGTATGCCGGTGACGTTCCCGATGGCGTCGCGCAGCGGGTACTTGTTGGTGCGGTACCAGCGCTTGCCGTCGTCGTCGGTCATGCCCTGCAGCTCCATGCCCTCCTGCGGCACGCCGGTTTCCAGCACGCGCATGTCCTGCATGTGGATCGCATCGGCGATCTCGTAGGCATGCAGTTCCTGGCCCGTCTCGGCGCGGGAGAGGAACACATCGTACGAGGTCTTGCCGCGCAATTCGTCTTCCGAGGTGTAGCCGAAACGGCGCTGGAAGCTCAGGTTGCTGATGGTGAAGCAGCCGCGCAAGTCCTTGGCGTAGATCAGCGAGGGATTCAGGTCGAGCACGGCGCGCAACAGTGCATGCTCTTCTTCCAGTCTGTGCTCGACATCGGTGCGCGCGGAAACGTCTTCCAGGCTGAACACCAGGCCGCCGATGGCGGTCTCGTGCAGCATGTTGAAACCGCTGGTTTCCATCCAGATCCATTGGCCATTCTTGTGCTGCACGCGGTGGCGCGAAAAAATCTGGCTGCGCTCGGTATCACGCAGGTAGCGCAGCTTCTTCTGGTGCTCCACCAGGTCGTCCGGGTGGATGCGCAATATGGCGCCGTCGGCGGCCAGTTCTTCATAGGTGAAGCCGATGACGTCAAACAGCGCCGGATTGGAAAACTTGAGGCGATAGCCCGCATCGCAGATCAGGAACACGTGGCGCGTGGCGCGCGCGATCGCATCGAAGCGGCGATCGTTGGTGCGCGCATGCCAGACCGCCGCAATATTGATGTTGAGCGCCTGCGACAACAGAATGGCGAGCAAGCCCAGGAAGATCGTGGCGAAGGTGTGCGGCAGCCAATCGCTCATCGGCACGCCGAGGTCGAGATTCAAGCCAAGACCGGTCCAGGCGATCAGGAGCACGGCGCCGAGGGCAAAACCGCTGTCGATGACAAGCGGGAAAATTCCGGCCAGCGCAATCAGCCAGGGCAGCGGTGGCGTGGGCATGGAGCGCTGCAGCGTCAGGGCCACCACCACCGCCACCGAGGCGAGCAATTCGATGATGGCGCCGGTCGAGCTTGGCCTGAGAAAATGCGCAGCCAGATAGCGCAGCCCCGACAGGGCGAACAGGCCGCCCAGCAATACCAGCGCGGCAATCGAAACGTCCGAGAGATGCAAATGCTGCACATAGCCGGCCATGGCCACGTCGAGCAGCAGGGTCAAATAAAACAAAAGCGACGAAATACGAAATATTTCGTCGCCGGTTACGACATCCTTGGGAGCAAGGAACTGGAGATTCATTTTGCGGAAACAACGACAGGCTTGACCTTGGCCGCCGCTTCCTTGGCCCTCTGTCGCGCCGTATCGGTGTCGGCCGCCGTTGCCAGCGCCACGCCCATGCGTCGTCGCGCGAAGGACTCTGGCTTGCCGAACAGGCGGATGTCCGCGCCCGGCACGCGCAGAGCGTCGGCCACGCCTTCGAATGCGATCGCGCGGGCCTCATGCTGGCCGTAGATCACGGCGGAGGCGCCCGGGCTCTTGAGCGACACGTCAACGGGCAGGCCGAGAATCGCCTTGGCATGCAGCTCGAATTCGCTTTGCAACTGGCTGCACATGGTCACCATGCCGGTGTCGTGCGGACGCGGGCTGACTTCCGAGAACCACACCATGTCTTCCTTGATGAACAGCTCCACGCCGAACAGTCCCAGGCCGCCGAGATTGTCCGTCACCTTCTTTGCAATATCCTGCGCACGTCCCAGCGCCAGCGGACGCATGGCACAGGGCTGCCACGATTCCACATAGTCGCCCTTGACCTGCACGTGGCCGATAGGCTGGCAGAAATGCGTTTCCGGCTGGCCGTCGGCGCCCAATGCGCGCACGGTCAAAAGCGTGATTTCATAATCGAAATCGATGAAGCCTTCGACGATGACGCGGCCTGCATCCACCCGGCCGCCTGCTGCGGCATAGTTCCAGGCCGCCTCGACTTCGGCGGCGCTATCGATTTTCGACTGGCCCTTGCCTGAGGATGACATGACCGGTTTGATGACGCAGGGGAAGCCGATCACGGCGCAGGCTTCGCGCAGCTCGTCCAAGCTGTCGGCGAAGCGGTAGGGCGAGGTCGGCAGTTGCAATTCCTCGGCGGCAAGGCGCCGTATGCCTTCGCGGTTCATGGTCAGCCAGGCGGCGCGTGCGGTCGGGATGACCGTCACTTTGCCGGCTTTTTCCAGCTCGACCAGGGTGGCGGTAGCGATGGCTTCGATCTCGGGTACCACCAGATCGGGCTTTTCCAGCTCGATCAGGGCGGCGAGGGCGGCGCCGTCGGTCATGTTGATGACGTGGGCGCGGTGGGCGACCTGGTGGCCGGGCGCATCGGGGTAGCGGTCCACCGCGACCACTTCGACGCCCAGGCGCTGCAATGCGATGATGACTTCTTTGCCCAGCTCACCGGAGCCAAGCAGCATGATTTTGGTGGCCGTATGGGAGAGTGGAGTCCCCAGCCGCTCAAAGATTTTCATATAGTAATTATATTGGTATTACAGTGGCATCAATTTGGTATGGGTCATTTCTCCCATACCACCGGGACAATACCAAAACTTTTAGCATTTGGACAGCAAAATTGCCGGCAAAACAGAGATACCAGTTGAAAATTTTTGTTAAGAGGATGATTTAATTTCTATATAGAAATTATATTTTTTAAATAATTTTCTTGAAATTGAAAATCGCGCAAAAAAATAAAATAAAAAACCGCCGGTTTTGGCCGGCGGCAAGAGGAGTGCAGCGGGTCGTTCCTTGATCAGTGATCGGCTGCGTAAATGTCGTTGTCCTTGGTTTCGCGGACAAACAATGTTCCGATGATTGCCGTCGCAGCGGCAATGATGATCGGATACCACAGGCCGTAGTAGATATCACCCTTGTAAGCCACCAGCGCGAAGGACGTTGCCGGAAGCAGGCCGCCCATCCAGCCGTTGCCCAGGTGATAGGGCAGGGACATGGAAGTGTAGCGGATGCGGGTCGGGAACATTTCCACCAGCATGGCGGCGATCGGGCCGTACACCATGGTCACATACAGCACCAGGATGAAGAGCAGGATCACGACCATCGGGTAATTGATCTGTTCCTTGTCGGCCTTGGGCGGGTACCCTGCGGCCTTGATGGCGTCGCCGAGGTCTTTCTTGAAGGCTTTGTCCTTGGCGGCAACCTCTTCCTTGGCCAGGCCCGTGGCGTCATAGCCCTGAATCACCTTGTCGCCGATCTTGATCGAGGCGATCGAACCGGTCGGCGCATCTTCCGTGACATAGGCCACCGAGGATTGCGAAAGCACGGTGCGCGCGATATCGCACGAGGAGGTGAATTTCTTCGTGCCGGTCGGATTGAACAGGAATTGGCAACGCTCAGGATCGGCGGTGACGACGACAGGCGACTTCGACAGTGCGGATTCCAATGCCGGATTGGCGAAATGGGTCAGGGCGCCGAAGATCGGGAAATACGTCAACGCTGCCAACGCGCAGCCAACCATGATGATGTTCTTGCGGCCGATCTTGTCGGACAGCGTTCCGAACACGACGAAGAAGGGGGTGCCGATCAAGAGCGAACCCGCGATCAGGAAGTTTGCCGTCTGGGCATCGACCTTGAGCGTTTGCGTGAGGAAGAACAGGGCATAGAATTGGCCGGCATACCAAACGACGGCCTGGCCCATGGTCAAACCGAAGAACGCCAGGATGACGAACTTCAGGTTCTTCCACTTCATGAATGCCTCGGTCAGCGGGGCCTTGGAAGTCTTGCCTTCCGCCTTCATGCGCGCAAATGCCGGCGATTCGTTCATCGACAGGCGGATCCACACCGAGATCATCAGCAGGAAGACCGAAATCAGGAAGGGAATGCGCCAGCCCCAGTCGGCAAAGGCTTCTTCGCCGATTGCCATGCGTGTTACCTGGATCACGATCAGCGACAGGAACAAGCCCAGTGTTGCCGTGGTTTGGATCCACGAGGTGAAATTGCCGCGCTTGCCTTCGGGAGCATGCTCCGCGACGTAGGTCGCAGCGCCGCCGTATTCGCCGCCAAGGGCAAGACCCTGAAGGATCCGTAGCGTGATCAGGATGACCGGCGCCGCGATGCCGATGCTGCTGGCAGAAGGCAGGATGCCGACCAGGAAGGTCGAACCGCCCATGATCAGGATGGTAATAAGGAAGGTGTATTTACGCCCGATCATGTCGCCCAGGCGACCGAACACCAGCGCGCCAAATGGGCGCACGATGAAGCCGGCGGCGAAAGCGAGCAGGGCGAAAATGAATGCAGTATTGGGGTCGGCGCCGGAGAAGAATTGCTTGGCGACGATGGCTGCCAGCGAGCCATACAGATAAAAGTCGTACCACTCGAACACCGTGCCGAGGGAAGAAGCGAAAATGACCTTTCTTTCCTCCGAGGTGAGTCCGCGCGCAGCGGCCTGTGCTGTTGCCATACGTGTCTCCTTGTTGGTTTGGTAGCGGCTTGTGCCACGATCGCAGTGTGCGAAGCCAAGCTTACAGAATGCTTGCAAAATTGCACTTTCGATGGTGCGGTGCAACCAGAATAAGCCATCCGATGTGGCAAAAAAATGATCGAATATTTTGCGAACGACCGTTCTAAAATTGTGATATGCTGGTGTTTTGAATAAGCAAAATCGCCCGCAAGCCTCAGAAAAAACGCGGGCATCGGTTCCCCCTCCCGGGCGCAAGCGTCCGGGTCCAAAACATCGATAGGAGACTCTCATGACCGACGCCGTCATCGTATCCACCGCCCGTACCGGCCTTGCCAAATCCTGGAAGGGTGCCTTCAACATGACGCATGGCGCCACCCTGGGCGGACATGTTGTCGCAGCCGCCATCGAACGTGCGCGCATCGAAGCCGGTGAAGTCGAAGACGTGATCATGGGTTGCGCCACCCCCGAGGGCGCCACCGGCAGCAACATCGCGCGCCAGATCGCGCTGCGCGCCGGCTGCCCGGTGACGACGGCCGGCATGACCATCAACCGCTTCTGCTCCTCCGGCCTGCAAACCATTGCTACCGCGGCGCAGCGCGTGATCGCCGGCGAAGGCGACATTTTTGTGGCCGGCGGCGTGGAATCGATTTCCTGCGTGCAGCAGGAAGCCAACCGCCACATGATCGTCGAGACCTGGCTTGACAAGCACAAGCCCGAAGTCTACTGGCCGATGCTGCAAACCGCCGAGACCGTGGCCAAGCGCTACAGCATCCCGCGCGAGCGCCAGGACGAATATGGCGTGCAAAGCCAGCAGCGGGCCGCCGCCGCGCAAGCCGCCGGCAAGTTCAACGACGAAATCGTGCCGATGAAGACCATCATGGGCGTGGCCGACAAGGAAAGCGGTATGCTGCTGTCGCGTGAAGTCACGATTTCCGCCGACGAGGGCATCCGCGCAGATACCACTTATGAAGCCGTCTCCAAGATCCGCTCCGCCTTGCCTGGCGGCGTAATCTCGGCAGGCAATGCCAGCCAATTCTCCGACGGCGCCTCGGCTGCCGTGGTCATGAATGCCAAGCTCGCCGAAGCGCGCGGCTTGACGCCGCTGGGCATCTTCCGCGGTTTTGCCGTCGCCGGTTGCGAGCCTGACGAAATGGGCATCGGCCCGGTGTTCGCGGTGCCCAAGCTGTTGAAGAAGGCGGGTCTCAAGGTCGAAGACATCGGCCTGTGGGAATTGAATGAAGCCTTCGCCGTGCAGGTGCTGTATTGCGCCGACAAGCTCGGCATCCCGATGGACCGCTTGAACGTCAACGGTGGCGCCATCGCCGTGGGCCACCCTTACGGCGTGTCGGGCGCGCGCCTGACCGGCCATGCGCTGATCGAAGGCAAGCGCCGCGGCGTCAAGTACGTGGTGGTGACCATGTGCATCGGCGGCGGCCAGGGCGCAGCAGGCCTGTTCGAAGTCGTCTGATTTTCCAGAGCGTGTTATGCCTCGCTTCCATCTGATTTAGGTTGAAGCGCGGCGGCGCACGTCCGCTCATCGTTATTCACCGCTTTCGAGGACGCCCATGCCATCGAAAATCATATCCCGACGCGACCTGGAATTCATGCTCTACGAATGGCTAGACGTCGAAGCGCTGACCGCGCGCCAACGCTATGCCGACCACACGCGCGAAACCTTCAACGCCACACTCGACATGGCCGAGCGCATGGCCGAAGAGCTTTACGTGCCGCATTGCAAGAAGAACGACCAGCAGGAGCCGCATTTCGACGGCGAAACCGTCCACATCATCCCCGAAGTCAAGACCGCGCTCGATGCCTTTTGCGAAGCCGGTTTGATCGCGGCGGGGCAGGACTACGAACTGGGCGGCATGCAATTGCCCTCAATGGTGGAGAAAGCGACCTCGTCCTACTTCACCGGCGGCAACGTAGGCACCTCGTCCTACACTTTCCTGACCATCGGCAACGCCAACACCTTGCTCAAATATGGTACGCCGCAGCAGATCGATACCTTCGTCAAACCGATGATGGCAGGGCGCTTCTTCGGCACCATGTGTTTGTCCGAGCCGCAGGCCGGCTCCAGCCTGTCGGACATTACGACGCGCGCCGAACCTCAGGAAGATGGTAGCTATCGCCTCAAGGGCAACAAGATGTGGATTTCGGCCGGCGAGCATGAATTGTCGGAAAACATCGTGCATCTCGTGCTGGCCAAGATACCGGGGCCGGACGGCAAGCTGATCCCGGGCGTGAAGGGTATTTCGCTGTTCATCGTTCCCAAAAAACTGGTCAACCCGGACGGCTCGGTCGGTGAACGCAACGACGTGGTGCTGGCGGGCTTGAATCACAAGATGGGCCATCGCGGCACCACCAATTGCCTGCTCAATTTCGGCGAAGGCAAATTCAAGCCGCAGGGCAAGGCCGGCGCGATCGGCTATCTCGTCGGTGAGCCGCACAAAGGCCTGGGCTACATGTTCCACATGATGAACGAAGCGCGCATCGGCGTTGGCTTGTCGGCGGTCATGCTCGGCTACACCGGCTATTTGCATGCGCTTGACTACGCGCGCGAGCGGCCGCAGGGGCGCCATCCGCAAGCGAAAGACCCGGCGCAACCGCAGGTCGCCATCATCGAGCACACCGACGTGAAGCGCATGCTGCTGGCGCAAAAGGCTTACGTCGAAGGCGGGCTTGGCTTGATCATGCTTTGCTCGCGCCTGGTCGATGAGGAGCGCACAGCCGAAACCGAGGAAGCGCGCCGCGCGGCCACGCAATTGCTCGATATCCTGACGCCGATCGCCAAGTCCTGGCCTTCGCAGTGGTGCCTGGAGGCCAATAGCCTGGCGATCCAGGTGCATGGTGGCTACGGCTACACGCGCGAATACAACGTCGAGCAGTTCTACCGCGACAACCGCTTGAACGCGATCCACGAAGGCACGCACGGCATCCAGGGGCTTGATCTGCTGGGGCGCAAGGTGGTGATGCAGGATGGTGCCTTGTTCAAGGCCTTGGGTGCGCAAGTGCAAAAGACCATCGTCAAGGCAGCGGAAATCGGTGAACTCAAGCCTTACGCCGCCGCGCTCGGCAAGGCGCTGCAAGACATCGCCGCGGTGACGCAAAAACTTTTTGGCGCGGGCGACCTGAACAAGACCTTGGCCAATGCCTCGGCCTATCTCGAAGCGTTCGGCCATGCCGTCGTGGCCTGGATCTGGCTTGAGCAGGCTATCGTGGCGCACGGCAAGGAAGGCGATTTTTATCGCGGCAAGCTGCAAGCCTGCCGCTATTTCTTCCAGTGGGAATTGCCCAAGATCAAGCCGCAACTCGAACTGCTGGCGAGCATCGATACGACGACGCTGGATATGCAAGATAATTGGTTTTAGGTGATTTTTTGCAAACTTTGTATATATGAATCAGGGGGGCGTGACTTGTTACCGCCCTCATCGGGTTCGCCGCCCGCCCCAACCCCTCTCCCGCCTGCGGGCGAGGGGAGCTTCGTGTCCTAAATGGTTGTTAACCATTTAGGAAAAAATCAAATGGAGACGATATGCGTACCATCAAGGAATTGTTCGATTTGACCGGCAAGACCGCACTCGTGACGGGTGGTTCACGCGGCCTCGGCTTGCAGATTGCCGAAGCATTGGGCGAGCAGGGCGCGAAAATTGTGCTCTCTTCGCGCAAGCAATCCGATCTCGATGAGGCCGTGGCGCATTTGAAGAAAAAGGGTATTTCGGCGTCGGCCATCGCTGCCGACCTGTCGCAGGAATCGGCGGTGGAGCCGCTGGTCGATGAAGCCTTGAAGCGCCTGGGCCATATCGACATCCTGATCAACAACGCCGGCGCCACCTGGGGCGCACCCGCCGAGGATCACCCCATCGATGCCTGGGACAAGGTGATGAATCTGAACGTGCGCAGCATCTTCCTGCTCTCGCAAATGGTGGGCAAGCGTTCGATGATCCCGCGCGAATACGGCCGCATCGTCAACGTCGCCTCGATCGCCGGCCTGGGCGGCAACGCGCCGGGCACGATGAAGACCTTGGCCTACAACACCTCCAAGGGTGCCGTGGTCAATTTCACGCGCGCACTGGCCGGTGAGTGGGGCGCTTACGGCATCACCGTCAATGCGATCGCGCCGGGTTTTTTCCCATCCAAGATGACCAAGGGCGTGCTCGATACCTTCGGCAAGGAGAACCTCGCCAGCCATGCGCCCCTGCAGCGTATCGGCGACGATGAGGATTTGAAAGGCGCGGCGCTGCTGTTTTCGTCCGATGCCGGCAAGCACATCACCGGCCAGATTCTTGCCGTCGATGGCGGCGTGTCGGCGGTCTGAGCCCGCATGGTCATGCAGGCCGAAGACACGGCTCAACCATTCCCTGCCGAGATTCCCTTCCTCCATGAACTCGGCGTGGAGTTTCTTGGGATGGGCAATGGTGAAGCCCGAGTGGCCTTGAACCTCGAGGCGCGCCACATGAATAGCTGGAAAGTGGCGCATGGCGGCGTGATCATGACCTTGCTCGACGTGGTGATGTCGATGGCCGGCCGCTCGCTCGATCCCGATGCGCGCGGCGGCGTCACGGTCGAGATGAAGACCAGCTTCGTGCAGCCCGGCGGCCATCCCGGCGGGCGTATCGTCGCCACTGGCCGCGCCTTTCACCGCTCCACCACGATGTGTTTTTGCGAAGGCGAAGCCTGGAACGGCGACAAGCTCGTGGCCAAGGCCATGGGCACCTTCAAATACCTGAAACGGCTCGATGCGGGCCGCAAGATCGACCACGAGTGATCGACTATCAATAAAGGAGCCGGTATGAGCAGCTACCAACGTATCGTTTTGGCGTCGCGCCCCAAGGGCGAAGTCAGTGTCGATAATTTCCGTCTTGAGACCGCCGAGGTGCCATCCCCGAAAGAGGGCGAAGTCCTGGTACGCAACCATTTCCTCTCGCTCGACCCCTACATGCGCGGACGCATGGAAGTCACCAAGAGCTATGCCACGCCGCAAGCCATCGATGCCGTGATGATAGGCGGCACGGTGGGCGAGGTGCTTGAGTCGCGCCATGCCGGCTACGCCAAGGGCGACAAGGTGGTCGGCATGCTCGGCTGGGCCGAGATGGGTGTGGCCGATGGGCAGATGCTGCGCAAGGTTGACGCTTCGGCGATCCCCCTGTCGGCCTACCTGGGCTCGGTCGGCATGCCCGGCATGACAGCCTGGTATGGTTTGACGCAAATCATGAAGCCAAAGGCAGGCAACACCATCGTGGTGAGCGCGGCCAGCGGCGCAGTCGGCAGCGTAGTGGGGCAACTGGCCAAGTTGCGCGGCTGCCGCGCGGTGGGCATTGCCGGCGGCGCCGACAAATGCCGTTATGTGGTCGAAGAACTGGGCTTCGACGCCTGCATCGACTACAAGGCGGGCAATCTGATTGCCGACCTTGAGGCGGCAACACCCGATGGTGTCGATGCCGCGTTCGAGAACGTCGGCGGCCCCGTGTTCGATGCCGTGTTGGGGCGCATGAATCCATTCGGGCGCATCGCGCTGTGCGGCTTGATCTCGGGTTATAACGGCCTTCCCATGCCGCTGCACAACGTGCGCAGCCTGCTCACCATGCGCCTTACGCTCGAGGGTTTCATCGTTTCCGAACACCTGGATATGTGGCCGCAGGGTCTGGGCGAATTGGGCGCGTTGGTGGCAACGGGCAAGCTGAAATTCCGCGAAACGATTGCGGAAGGCTTGGCCGCCGCGCCGGAAGCCTTCATCGGTCTGTTGAAAGGGAAGAATTTCGGCAAACAGTTAGTGAGACTCTAATCATGGCCGATCTGATATTTCACCACTACCAGAATTCCCCGTTCTCGCAAAAGGTACGTTCGATCCTCGGCTACAAGAAGCTTGCCTGGAAGTCGGTCACGGTGCCGAACATCATGCCCAAGCCCGACGTGGTGGCCTTGACCGGCGGTTACCGCCGCACGCCCATCCTGCAGATCGGTGCGGACGTCTATTGCGACACCGCCCTGATCGCCGATGTGTTGGAACGCATCGCGCCGCAACCGACGCTTTATCCGCAAGCATGCGAAGGCCTGTCGCGCACACTGGCGCAGTGGGCCGACTTCAATCTGTTCTGGAGCGGTATCGCCAACAGTTTCCAGCCGGCCGGCATGGCCAACATCTTCGCCGGCGCCTCGCCGGAGCAGATGCAGGCCTTCGCTGCCGACCGCACGCCGTTTCGTGCCAACTTGCCGCGCATGAGCCCGGCGGAGGCTGGCGGCCACATACGCGAGATGTTGCGGCGGCTGGAGCAGATGCTGGCGTCACATGATTTCCTGTGCGGTGACGTGCCTTCGATTGCCGACTTTTCGGTCTATCACTCGATTTGGTTCATGCGCGACGTCGCCAAGCTGCCCGGCGTGCTCGATGCAACGCCGCGCTTGTCAAGCTGGGCCGATCGGATGGCGGCGTTCGGCAATGGCGAGCGCAGCGACATCGCATCAGGAGACGCGCTCGCCGTGGCGCGCGCCGGCAAGGCGGAAGACTTGTCGAACCGGCCTTTCATCGATTTTCACAAACTGCCGCTCGGCAGCGAGGTGACGATAGGCGCCAGCGACTATGGCATGGACCCGGTGCGCGGTGAATTGGTGCTGGCCGATGCGAACGAGTGGGCGCTGCGCCGCACGGACGACAGGGCCGGGGAAGTCGTGGTTCATTTCCCGCGACTCGGATTTCAAATGAAGAAGGTGGAGACATGAAAAATTTCAAGGATAAAATTGCCGTCATCACCGGTGGCGCCAGCGGGTTCGGCCTCGAATTCGCCAACATCGCCGCTGATCTCGGCATGAAGCTGGTGCTGGCCGACGTGCAGCAGGATGCGCTCGACCGCGTGCAAGCGCAATTCAAGGAGCGTGGTGTGCCGGTGCTGGCACAGCGCTGCGACGTGAGCAAGGCCGAGCAGGTGCAGGCGCTGGCCGATGCCACCATGGCCGAGTTCGGCGCCGTGCACCTGGTATTCAACAACGCCGGGGTTGGCTCGGGCGGCCTGGTGTGGGAAAACACCCAGGCCGATTGGGAGTGGGTGCTGGGCGTCAATCTCTGGGGCGTGATCCATGGCGTGCGCATCTTCACGCCGCTGATGCTCGCCTGCGCCAAGAACGATCCCGGCTACGAAGGGCATATCGTCAACACGGCCTCGATGGCCGGCTTGTTGAATGCGCCGACCATGGGTGTGTACAACGTTTCCAAGCACGCCGTCGTGTCGCTGTCGGAAACCTTGTACCAGGACCTCGATCTGGTGGAAGCGCCGATCGGTGCCTCGGTACTGTGCCCCTATTTTGTGCCGACCGGCATCTCGCAGTCGCACCGTAACCGTCCATCCGACAAGCAAAACCAGGCCGCGCCGACGGCGAGCCAGAAGGCCGCACAAATCATGTCGGACAAGGCGGTCAGCTCGGGCAAGGTGAGTGCGGCCGATGTTGCGCAGCGCACCTTCGACGCGATTCGCGCGAAGCAGTTCTATATCTATTCGCACCCGGAAGCATTGGGCAATGTGCGCGACCGCATGGAAGATATCGTGCAGCAACGCAATCCGGGTGACCCTTACGCTAGCGCGCCGCAGGTGCGCGAGCGCCTGCGAAACGCCTTGAAGCAATCCTGAGCTGCCATGAAAGCCACCATACGTGAGGGGCAGTTTGCCGAACTCTCCAACGGCACGCGGCTGCATTATGCCAGCGCAGGCGAGCCGGGCAAGCCGCTGATCCTGTTCCTGCATGGCTTCCCGGAGTTTTGGTATGCCTGGCACGAGCAACTGGCCGAATTCGGGCGCGATCACTATGCCGTGGCGCCCGATCTGCGCGGCTTCAATCTGTCTTCCATGCCGCAAGACGTGTCGGCCTACAAGGCGCGCCACATCATCGAAGATTTGCGGCTGTTCACGGGCCAGCTTGGCTACGACAAATTCGATCTCGTCGCGCACGACTGGGGCGGGGCGGTCGCCTGGAATTTTGCCATTGCCTTGCCCGGTTTGCTGAAACGGCTGGTGATCGTCAATGCGCCGCATCCTTACCTGTTCATGCGCGCATTGGCGCACGATCCGGCACAGCGCAAGTCTTCGGGCTACATGAATTGGCTGCGCTCGGAAGGTTCGGAGGCGGCCTTGGCCAAGGATGGCTTCGCGCTGATGGATGGCTTCTTCAATGGCATGGGCCAGCCGCGAGCTGGGTGGTATACGCCGGAGCTGCGCGAGAAATACCATGCCTGTTGGGCGCGCGGCTTGAGCGGCGGCGTCAATTACTATCGCGCCTCGCCGTTGCATCCGCCGACCGAGGATCATCCCGGCCCCTTGAAACTCGACCTCAAGCCCGAGGATTTTCGCGTCACCGTGCCTACGCGCGTGATCTGGGGCGAGAACGATATGGCCTTGCCCAAGACTCTGGTCGATGGCCTGGAAGACGTGGTGCCGGATTTGCGCCTGGTGCGTGTGCCCGATGGCACGCACTGGGTAGTGCATGAGCAGCCGGCCTTGGTGAACCGCCTGCTGCGCGAATTTCTGGCTTGAGTCGGGGTTCAATCGTGGCGTATTCTGACTTCGGCTTTTTTCATCGCCTGCGCGTGCGTTGGTCGGAAGTCGATATGCAGGCGATCGTCTTCAACGGCCATTACCTCAATTATTTCGACGTCGCCTTCACCGAATACTGGCGCCGCACCGGCCTGCCCGACGTGCTGCAACAGGCGCGCGAGGGCCGGGAGCTGTTTGCGCGCAAGGCCACAGTGGAGTACCTGGCGCCGGCGCGATTCGATGATGAACTCGAGATCGGCGTACGTTGCGCGGCACTGGGCCGCTCGTCGTTGCGCTTTGTGATGGAGATCCATTGCGGAGAAGCGCATTTGATTTCCGGGGAATTGGTTTACGTCTATGCCGAGACGGCCGCACGCAAATCCACTGCCATTCCCGATGCGTGGCGTGCGACAATATGTGCATTGGAAAAGACCAAGCTAGATCAATGAAAATAGACATTCGCACCGGCGCCTGGACCGAGCAGCAAGCTGCGGCGCAAGCGATACGCTACGCCGTCTTCGTCGTAGAACAAGGGATTCCCGCCGAGTTGGAGTGGGACGAAATGGACGCCGTATGCCTCCACGCCGTCGCGTACGATGAACACGGCAACAGCCTGGGAACCGGACGTTTGCTGCCGGACGGCCATGTCGGCCGCATGGCCGTGAAGAAAAACGCGCGCGGCTACGGGGTGGGTGGTGCCTTGCTCGATGCGCTGGTTGAATTGGCGCGGCAGCGCGGCGACAAGTGTGTGATGCTCAATGCCCAGACCAGTGCCGAGGCATTCTACGCGGTCCATGGGTTTGCGCGTGAAGGCGCCGAGTTCCTCGATGCGGGCATCCCTCACATCGGCATGTCGAAGACTTTATGATTGCGAGGCTTGCCGGTCGCCATAGAGCATGGTGACATTGATCCTGCGGTTTTCGTAGCCCGGCTTGAAGCGATAGTCGTCGGTGCGGTGGAACAGGTTGGAATTGAACAGCACCACCCGGTTTTGCCGGTGCGGCACGACATAGGGCTGGGCGCCGCTGTCTTCCAGGAATTCGGTAATCAACCCGGGTTTGCTGTTGTAGTCGTCGAAATCCCATTCCATCGGCGCTTCCTTGTCCCATACGACCAAGCCGCCGCTCTCGGGCGCGAGATTGGCTTCGTCGGGTGTGAGCCAGAAATTGACGTTGACGGCGGCGAAATCGGCATGCGCCGGGATGCCGCTCTGTTCGCTGTCATACTTGTAGCCCCACAGGCCGCTCAAGCGGTGCGCGCCAATTACTTTCGATAAGGCCAACCGCGTTTCCTCGGCGATCTGCGCGATCAAAGGTGTGATGAAACCGTCCTCGCAGGTGCAGCCGACATAGCCGGCGCTATAGAGGAAGTCGAACCAGACGGTCGATTCGAGGCAGAATCTGCGCAGGCTGGCCAGCGCTTCCGGTTTCAGGAAGTTGTCGAAGTAGATCATGCCCGGGCCGTTGTTGAAATAAGCCTCGGCAATCGCACTCCAATCCTGGTCTTGATTGACGGCGCCGTCGGGCAGGGCGGGCGCATTGTAGAAGTGGAGCAGGCGGTTGTAATAAGGCGCGAGCTTGGCGCGGATCGGTTCGGGCGTTTGCGACAGGGGCGTGCCGAATTCCAGATCGCTTGCTTTCAAGGCGTCTTCCAGCGCCTTTTGCGCCGGCCGGACGCGATGGTCGAGCAACTGGCGCTGCGCCAGATAATCCAGTTGTTCCGCATCGTGCGTCAGCTTCGAGAATGTGACGCGCGGATCGTCGAAGTCCAGTGAGGATGCCTTGGCGTCGAGGTCGCGCCGCGCATGGAGCGCCTGCTGAAACGGCCCGACCGCGTCGGCAAAGCGGCCGAATAGCTTGGTCATATTGCCGATGTTGTAACTGGCGCGCCAAAACGACGGATCGAGTTCGTGCGCCATCTGGAATTGCTGCAGGGCTTCGTCGTGCCGGTCGGCGATTTGCAGCGCGGCACCCAGGCTGTTGCGTGCTTCGGCGGAGTGCGGCGTGCGCTGCAGCGTTTGGTGCAGGTGCGTCGCCGCGCCATCGACGTTACCGCTTTGCAGATGCAGGTAGCCGAGCATGAAGGAAAGATCGCTGGTGTCGGGCCGCATGCGCGCACCATTTTCCAGATAGCGTATGGCCGAGCGATGCGAGCCATGCACCAGCGCCAGGCGAAACGCCAGGTGAAGGCCTTCCAGGTGGTCCGGATAGAGGTTCAGCAAGTCGTGACAGGCCTGCTCGGCCTCGTCGATGCGGCCCCGCTCAAGCAGGTCGCGCACTGCCGCACAGGCGGCCGTGGCGCCGGTTGGCGCTGGCTCGGCAGGTGTTTCCTGCCGGCCCAACAGTTTGTCCAGAAGAGGAAGGCGAACGAAGGACTGCAGAAAACGCATCGGTGGCAGCCGCTCAGACGATGGGCGCGAGCTGGTGCTCGATCAAGGCCGGGGGATGATCGCGGTATATCTGCACCACGGTCGATGAGCGCGTGCCGTAGTCGGGCGATTCGATGCAGACTGCGGAGAGCAGGCGTTCCCATTCGATATCGACACCGGTCTTGGGCAGGCGGCAATCGTTGGCGCGCGTGGTGTCCTTGAGCATTTCGAAATAGGCGTCGTAAGGCGCGCCCTGGCATAGCAGGCTGGAAAACTGCGCCTTGGTTCGCACCACCTTGGGCCAGGGCGAATCGAGGCTGGCATTGGACAGACCATAGATGCCCGGGGCAAGCGCCTTGCCGTTGCGTTCGTCGCTGCGGTCGCGATTGTTGTACCAGATGAGCTGGTCGCGTGTGCCGACGATCAGGTTGTAGCCGTTGTAGTCGGCGCCATGTTGCGCTGCATCGGCGACGAACTCTTCCGGCTCCATGTCGCCATTGAGATAGTCGGCAACGAGCATGCCGCGCGAGCGCAAGCCGTCGCGCCGCTCGGCGGGGTTGCGTATGTTGGTCAGCGCGGCGAAGCGGCCCGCGCGCGTGATGCCCAGCCACGAGCCGCCTTCCTGCAGGTCGCGCCCGGCATAGATTTGCGGGTGGTCTTCCCACCAAGCCGCAGCGGCGGTGGGGCGGGCATAAAATTCGTCGCGATTGGCGGCTGCCACCAGTGGAATACCGGGCACCACCTGCCATGCGAAAACAATCAGGCACATGATATGACGTCCAAAAAATGCTCGACGTGGCGTTCGCCATCGATCAACTCTTGCACGTTTGCTGTCAGCAATTCGCGTGCCAAGGTTTGCTCGAATCCTTCCGGTGCGGCCAGATACACTTCCATCCAGGTATCCTGCCCGTCCTTGCCTTGAGGCCGGCGCTTGAGCGAGCAGGCGATGCCCAACTGTTCGTGCAGGCGCCGCTGCAAGCTTCCGACACGTTCCTGCAGCAAAGCGCCATGTCCGGCGGGCACTTTGTAGTAGACGTAATAGTCCTTGCCCATTTTCGTGCTTAGTGCGCTTCGTCCGGCAGCGCGTAAGGCAGGGGCAGGAAGCGCAATGCCGGGCCGTCGGCCGCGCCCAGGTGGATTACGGTATCGGCGACAACGGCGAACTTGATCTCGACCAGGCAATCGGTTTCGCCATCCGTGCTGCGTTCGGCGTTGACGATCATGCCACATGGCTGTTCCGGATCGTTTTCGGCAAACACGTCCATGCCGGCTGCGACATGTTCGGCCGATACGCGCGCCGGCAGCATGCGTCGCTTGAGCTTGCCGAGGTATTGGCTGCGCGCCACGATTTCCTGGCCCGGGTAGCAGCCTTTCTTGAAATTGACGCCGCCGATCACTTCGAAGTTGATCATCTGCGGCACGAATTTCTCCTGTGTCGTCTGCAGCACCCAGGGAATAGCCGCTTCGATTTCGCTCAAGCGCCATGCGGCCGGCGAGGCGGGACGCAACTTCTCCGCGAGGACCGGCCAGGCCGCGATGGCTTGCGCCGGCTCAGCAATCCAGAGCGAGCGCGGCACGCCGTCGGCATCGGGCAGGCGGATCAGGCTGCCGCCCTCGCTATCCTCTTTGGCATACGGCAGCTTGCCCGGCTCGGGCAGATAGGCGCCCAATGCCGGGGCTTGGAACGAACCTGCCAATCCCAGGATTGCATAGTCTGCGCTGGCGTCGCGCAGCTTGACCTTGGCCCGCAGCACAAACATTTGCAGGCGCTTTTGCAGTGCGGCCAGCAATTCCCTGGGCAGCATCAGCATGATCTCGTTACCGTTGCGCCAGATCAGCATGGTGGCCAAAAGACGTCCCTTGGCCGTGCAATAGCCTGCCAGGCGCGCGCCGGACTCATCGAGCGTTTGCACGTCGTTGGTCAACTGGCTATGCAGGAAGCTCGCGGCATCGTCGCCGGAGACGGCAATCAGGCCGAAGTCGAGCAGGGCGGCGAAAAAACCCGCTTCCGGCGTCACCGGGCCGAGGGCAATTTCTTGCCGAGTTACAAATTCCTGCCAGTCGTTCGATAATTCAGTCATAAAATTGTAAGCAAAGCCTTTATCATTATGGGTCGACTCATTGGCTCGACTCATTGGCTCGATTATAGTGGCGCCCGCAAAACGCTGCCCGACAGGCCCTTGAAATCCGCGTTTGGGGTTGTTGCTTCGATTTGCCGCACAATCGTATTGTCTGCGTCGAAGCACCTGGCTCTACCCAGTTTGAAACGACCCGACCCGTAAAAATCGCATCGGAAATTATTTTGATAAAAAAAATATTCGCCTTCGCCGTCTTCCTGGCGATCCTCGCTTGTGGCGCTTTCGTCTATTGGGCGCAGCAGCCGATCACGGGGCAGGGCCAGCCGGCAACCGAGTTCACGGTTCAAGCCGGCAGCTCGGTGCGAGCCTCGGCGCAGCAGATTGCCGACGCCGGCGTGCCGCTCAATCCCACGCTCTTCGCCTGGCTGGCCCGCCTGACCGGCAAGGCGTCCAAACTCAAGGCCGGCACCTACAGCCTCAAGCCCGGCACTACGCCGCTGGCCCTGGTCGGCATGCTGGTGCGCGGCGAATTTGCCCAGGAATCCATCATCATCATCGAGGGCTGGACCTTTGCCCAGATGCGCCATGCCATCGATACGCACCCGGCGCTCAAGCACGAGACCGCGCAATGGCCGGATCGCGAGCTGTTGGCAAAAATCGCGCCGGAAAAAGGTATGCAGGAATACGCGTCGGCCGAAGGCTTGTTTTTCCCCGACACCTATCTGTTTGCACCAGGCGCGAGCGACCTGCAGATCTACAAGCAGGCCAATTTGCAAATGATGAAGCGCCTCTCCGACGATTGGGCACGGCATGACCCTGACCTGCCGCTGAAATCGCCCTATGAAGCCCTGGTCCTGGCTTCCATCGTCGAAAAGGAAACCGGGCAGAAATCCGACCGCGGCATGGTGGCCGGGGTTTTCGTCAACCGCCTGCGCCGCGGCATGCTGCTGCAAACCGACCCGACCGTCATCTATGGCATGGGCGACAAATATCAGGGCCAGATCCACAAGAAGGACTTGCAGACCGATACGCCGTACAACACTTATACGCGCGCCGGCCTGCCGCCGACGCCGATCTCGCTGCCCGGTGCCGCCTCGCTTGATGCCGCCGTGAACCCGGCCAAGACCGATGCCTTGTACTTCGTGTCGCGCAATGACGGCACCAGCAAGTTTTCCGACAGCCTGGACGAGCATAATCACGCCGTCAATCAATACCAAAAATAAGGACGACACATGGAGCGCGGAAAATTCATCAGTTTCGAAGGCATAGACGGGGCAGGCAAGTCGACCCATATCGCCTTCGTCACCGAACTCGTGCGCGCACGCGGGCACAAGGTGGTGAGTACGCGCGAGCCGGGCGGCACGCCCTTGGGCGAAAAGCTGCGCGAATTGTTGCTGCATGAGAAGATGCACATCGAAACCGAGGCCTTGCTGATGTTCGCCGCCCGGCGCGAGCATCTGGCCCAGGTCATCGAGCCGGCCCTGGTGCGCGGCGACTGGGTGATTACGGACCGCTTCACCGACGCCACCTTTGCCTATCAAGGCGGTGGGCGCAGGCTGAACCTGTCCAAGCTGGCTGTACTCGAACACTGGGTGCATCCCCACCTGCAACCGGACCTGACCCTGTTGTTCGACGTGCCGCTCGACGTGGCGCGGGCACGATTGGATGCTACCCGCACGCTGGACAAGTTCGAACAGGAAAAGGTGGAATTCTTTGCCGCGACGCGCGCCGAATATTTGCGCCGTGCCGCCGAATTTCCCGAACGGTTCCGTGTGGTCGATTCCACGCAGCCGATTGCCGATATTCAGGTTTTACTTGAAAAAATCATCTCAAGTGTTTGAATTAAAATGAATTTATGAGTAATAATCTGTTCCCGTGGCAACAGGGTGCCTGGTCGCAATTGCAGCAATTGCGGTCGCGCCTGCCGCACGCCATCCTGTTTCATGGCGCCGCCGGCATCGGGAAGACCGTCTTTGCCGAGCGCTTTGCGCAAGCCTTGCTATGCCAATCGCCGCTACCCGATGGACAGCCGTGCGATGCCTGCGCCTCGTGCGGCTGGTTTTCGCAATATGCTCACCCCGACTTCCGCCGCGTGCGCCCCGAGGCGCTGGAAGATGAATCCTCGGAGGACGGCGAGGAGGCGGGCGACGCCGGCGAAAAGAAGTCGGCCAAGGCAAGCAAGGTGCCGTCCAAGGATATCAAGATCGACCAGATCCGCGCACTGGCCGATTTCATGAATATCTCGACCCATCGCAACGGCATGCGCGTGATTACGCTCTATCCGGCCGAAGCCTTGAACACGGCGGCGGCCAATGCCTTGCTCAAGACCCTGGAAGAGCCGCCGCCCAATACCATGTTCCTGCTGGTGTCGAACAATCTCGACCGCTTATTGCCTACCATTCTGTCGCGTTGCCGCAAGTTCGCCCTGAACGTGCCTACGGCCGGCGAAGCCTTGGCCTGGCTGGAGCAGCAGGAAGTGAAGGATGCGCCGGCCTGGCTGGCCGAGCAGGGCGGCGCGCCGCTCGCGGCATTGGCGCAAGCGCAGTCGGGCGATCGCGACACGATGGATGATTTCCTGCGTCACCTGGCCAATCCAGGCGTTGATGGTGCGTTAAAGACGGCGGACCGCTTGCAGAAAACCCCGGTTTCCGATCTGGTGTCGTGGTTGCAACGCTGGCAATACGACTTGTTTTCGCATAAACTCTGCGGAAATATCCGCTATTATCCTCGTTACAGGAAAGAGTTGGCTCAGCTTGCCGCGCGCGCCGAGGTTGGCGCCCTGATGCGCGGCGTGAAAGCCGCCAGCGACAGGCGCAGGATCGCGGAACATCCGCTGTCGCCCAAGCTTTTCATCGAGGATATGCTGCTCGAATACGCAACGCTGTTTACCGGAAACTAGATTCATGGCCGATGCACCAGCTAGCCCCGCCGTAGCGCGCCCCTCAGTCTTGTCCTTGCCGATCAAGGAAAAGGCGGCATTGTATGCCGCTTATATGCCGTTTTTGACCAATGGCGGAATCTTCGTGCCGACCACCAAGCCGTACAAGATCGGCGACGAAATCTACCTGATCCTGACCTTGATGGAAGACGTGACCAAGTACCCGATCGCCGGCAAGATCGCCTGGATCACGCCGGCCGGCGCCAACAACAGCAAGGCGCAAGGCATCGGCGTCCATTTTTCGGGCGACGAGAGCGGCCGCCGTGTCAAAGCGCGCATTGAAGAAATCCTGGGCGCTGCCCTGGGTTCTTCGCGTGCCACCCATACGCTGTAGTCTGCAATCTTTTTCCCTTTCCGCTATACCCTCCTAGCCATGTCGCAATTGCATCGCCTCGCCCGTTTCGAAGACCTGCCCGCTATCGTCGATATCTACAACAGCACCGTCGCGGGACGCCAGGTCACCGCCGATACCGAACCGATCAGCGTCGAATCGCGCCATGCCTGGTTTCACGAGCATACCCCGGAGCGTCGCCCGCTGTGGGTGATCGAGCAGGACGGCAACGAAGGCGGCGAAATCGTGGGGTGGTTGTCGTACTCGAACTTCTACGGCCGCCCGGCTTATTCGGGCACGGCGGAATTGTCGATTTACCTTCACGAGGCGGCGCGCGGCAAGGGGCTGGGGCGTTACTTTCTGGAGCAAGCCATGGCGTTTGCTCCCTCAATCGGGGTGCATACCTTGCTGGGTTTCATCTTCGGGCACAACGAACCCAGCCTGAAACTGTTCGAAGCCTACGGGTTTGAACGCTGGGCCACCATGCCTCGCGTGGCCAATCTGGACGGTATTGAGCGCGATTTGATCATTGTAGGCAAACGGATCGCCTGAGTCTTATGTACATCGACTCTCATTGCCACATCAATTTCCCCGAACTGGCCGCACGGCTGCCGGAGATATTGGGCAAGATGCAGGAAAACCATGTCAGCCATGCGCTCTGCGTTTCGGTGAACCTGCCCGAGTTTCCCCAGGTGCTTGATCTGGCGGAGCGTCATGCCAACATTTACGCCTCGGTCGGGGTGCACCCCGATTATGAAGACACGCCGGAACCGAGCGTGGCGCAACTGGTCGAACTGTCGCAACACCCCAAGATTGTGGCGATCGGCGAGACCGGGCTGGACTATTACCGCCTGCAAGGCGATCTCGAATGGCAGCGCGAGCGTTTTCGCGTGCATATCCGTGCTTCGCGCGAGACCAGGAAGCCCTTGATCATTCACACACGCTCGGCCTCGGAAGATACCTTGCGGCTGCTGCGCGAAGAAGGTGCCGGTGTTGATGCAGGCGGGGTTGCCGGGGTCATGCATTGCTTCACTGAAACGCTGGAAGTCGCGCAGGCCGCCGTGGCGATGGGTTTTTATATTTCCTTTTCCGGCATTGTGACCTTCAAGAGTGCGAAGGAATTGCAGGCCGTTGCGCTGGCCTTGCCGCTGGAGCGTATGCTGATCGAAACCGATTCGCCGTATCTGGCGCCGGTGCCGCATCGGGGCAAGGTCAATGAGCCGGGTTTCGTGATGCATGTCGCGGAATTCATCGCCAAGTTGAAAGGCGTGCCGCTGGAGACGGTTGCACAAGTAACGACGGATAATTTTTTCAAATTATTCAATATGTTGCATTGATTTGTTAATGAAAAACATGAGGTTTCACCTGCGCCTTGCTCAAACTTTGCTTAGTGTCAGCCTGCTGCTTTCGGCTTGTGCCACCTGGGCTGACGATACCCGGGATCTCGATCTTGCGGTGTCGCGCGACGAATCTCACGGCTTGGCCGCGCTGCTTGAAAAGGGCGTCGATCCCAACCTCAAGGAGCCGCAACGCGGCGAGACGCCGCTGATGATTGCGATTCGGGAAAAAGCCATGCGCTCGGTGCAGGTCTTGCTTGCCAGCCCCAAGACCGATATCGAAGTCAGTGCAAACAATGGCGATACGGCATTGATGATCGCCAGCTATACGCGCAACGTGGAGGCGGTCAAGGCGCTGCTGGCCCATGATGCGGAAGTCAACCGCCACGGTTGGGCGCCGCTGCATTACGCTGCGGTGGTGGGCGACGTCGATATCGTCAAGCTTTTGCTCGACAAGTCGGCCTATATCGATGTCGAGTCGCCCAACAAAACCACGCCGCTGATGATGGCTGCGCGCGGCGGGCAAAGCGAAGTCGCCAAGGTTTTGATTGAAGCCGGCGCCGATGTATCGCTGAAAAACGACCAAGGCTTGAGCGCGGTGGACTTTGCGCTCAGGAGCGAACATCGCGACACGGCAGAACTCATCAAATCGGCTGAAAAGCCCGCCGCCGGCAAATAGGCTAGTGCAGCTTGATCCTGGGATTGCGCACGCGGTTGAACAACTCGGCCCAGGTCGACAGCCAGGTGTGAAACCAGCCGTTGACGGCAATCTGGTGATGCTTGTGCAGCCACCAATACATCCACTTGGCGATGGTTCCTTCGATAAATAGCGAGCCGCGCGTCAGGGCGCCCATCAGGCTACCCACCGTGCTGTAGTCCCCCAGCGAGACCAGGCTGCCGTGGTCTTCATAGCTGAACTCGAGCGGTGGCTTGCCCTGGAGCGAACGTGCAATCGTCTGCGCCAGCATTGAAGCTTGCTGGTGCGCGGCCTGTGCCGCTGCCGGCACCATCTTCTTGCCGTCCTGGTGTGGGCAGGCGGCGCAATCGCCAATGGCAAAAATCGCCGGATCGCGCGTGGTTTGCAGGGTGCGTGTCACGACTAGCTGGTTGATGCGGTTGGTCTCCAGGCCGGCGATGTCCTTCATGAAGTCGGGCGCCTTGATGCCGGCGGCCCACACCACGATGCCGCTGGGGATGAACCTGCCTGAAGCCATTTGCACGCCTTCTTTGGTCACTTCGACGACGCGCTCGTTGGTGTGGACCTCGATGTCCATGGTGCGCAGCTCGCGCGCGACGGCTTCCGACAGTCGCTCGGGCAAGGCCTGCAAGACGCGCGGCGCGGCATCGACCACGACGATCTTCAAGTCTTTTTCCGGGTGAAAATTGGCCAGCCCGTAGGCGGTGAGGATGGACGTTGTCATGTGCAGTTCCGCCGACAATTCCACGCCGGTCGCGCCGCCGCCGATGATGGTGACGGTGAAGCGCCCCTGTCCAGCTTCCTTGCCGCCGGATTGGGCGCGCAGGCAGCAGTTGATCAAGCGCTTGTGGAAGCGCTCGGCCGCGGCGGGCGTATCGAGCATGATGCAATTGTCGCGCGCGCCGGGCGTGCCGAAATCGTTGGTCTGGCTACCCAGCGCCAGCACCAGGGTATCGTAAGGTACGGTCTGGCGTGGCAGGATTTCCTCGCCGCCCTCGTCCAATGTGGGGGCGAGGATGATTTCCTTCGTCTCGCGCTTGAGCCCCTCCATGCGGCCCAGGCGGAAGCGGAAATGGTGCTTGCGTGCCAGGGCGTAATATTCGAGCTCGTCGGCATGGCTGTCGAGCGTGCCGGCTGCCACCTGGTGCAGCAGCGGTTTCCAGAGATGGGTCTGGCAGGCGTCGATCAGCGTGATTTCCGCTTTGTGGGTTTTACCCAGTTTCCTGCCGAGCTTGACGGCCAGCTCCAGTCCGCCGGCGCCGCCACCCACTATCGTTATCCTTGTCAAACCTTCCTTCGAAATTGAATTCAAGCAATGACTCCTGGAAATGTTATGGCATTATCGATAGCTTATCTTGTGCAGTGCAAAATTTCCAGAGAATCAAGATAATCTTGATTTGTAAAAATTTCCCTATGGGAAGAATTAACCTTGGATGTCTTGCATAAGTCCTGTGAAAGGCTATGCTTGAGGATATTTGGTCGGTCGTAAAAAGCACCCAAAAATCGAGAACAAATCGGCAGTCAAGGATCTGCCGATGGAGTATGATTCCGAGTTGGGCAATTGCAGTATTGTCAAAAATCTAGAATACTTGACGTCATCAAGACGAAGCATCAGCTTTGCGACGCAGCCTGTGAATCAAGTGGGGATTGGAATCATGAAATCATGGCACGAAGACCATCTTAACGCCTTGACGACGATCGAGTCCGAGCAGGTATTGTTCGATGAGATCGCCGATCTGGCCAAGGACATGGGCTTCGATTATTGTGCCTACGGCATCCAGATGTCGGTGCCGATTTCGCGTCCCTTTGTCGCATCGTTCAACAATTTCTCGAAGGACTGGAATTTCGCGCGCCAGGAGCGCGATGCCTACCTTGACCCGGAATCCCTGGCCGAGCTTGCGGTGCGCAACCCGCGCCCGGCGATTCCCCGCACCACCGAGGTATTCGTCGAGGCGCCGGAAAAATGGAATGAGGCGCGCGAGCTTGGTTTGCACTACGGCTGGACCCAGACTTCGCGCGACGCGAGCGGTTCGGTCGGCATGTTGACCCTGGCGCGCTCGGTTTCCGAATTGAGCGATTACGAGCTGTTCGAGAACAAGATCAAGATGGCGTGGCTGGCGCAGTTCTCCCATGCCAACATGTCGCGCATCCTGGTGCCGAAGTACGCGCCGGAGACGCTGATCACGATGACGCTGCGCGAAAAGGAAGTGCTGCGCTGGACCGCCGAAGGCAAGACCGCCTATGAAATCGGGCAGATCCTGCAGGTTTCCGAGCGCACCGTGAACTTCCACATCAACAACGTCGTCACCAAACTGGGTGCGTCGAACAAGACCCAGGCTGCCGTCAAGGCAGCGACCTTGGGCATGCTGGCCTGAGTCCTTGAGTCTTTCCTTCCCTGATCTACTGCATTAGCGCCTGGATCTTGGCTTGCGTCTTGGCGTCGAGCTTGGGCCAGGCTTTGGCGAATTTTTCCCCGTTTTGCATCATTTGCTGCTGTTCCGGCGTCAGCGTCGTGGCTGCTGCCGGCGCCGACGCTTGAACAATTGCGGGCGATACCGGCGCCGGGCGCGGGGAGGCGAACAATGCCTGTCCGGCCAGCACCAATACCGCGCTCAACAGGGCGGTGCCGCCTGCCAGTATCAATGGCGAGATGGGCAAAGGCAGGGTTTTGCCGGCGCCTGGCGGCGCGGGATCGTCCACGGTCCGCCCCATTTGCAGCAACAGCGACTTGGTCCGATCGCCGGCTTCAAGCAGTTGCCGGGTCTGCTCCTGCAGTTTTCCCAGCGCTTCCTGCATGCCCGCCAGGTTTTGTTCGGCGTAGTCGGCCAGCACGGCTTCGTTCAAGGCGACCAGCGCAAATACCGGGTCGGTGGTGTCGATCTTGATGCCGGTTTTTTCGAAAACCTCAAGGCGCAGCTTGTTGGCGTCCATGATCGCGCCTTACCAGGTGATTTCGTCGAGTTGCGCGAAAATGTCGCGGAAGAATACCTTCACGCGCTGTTTTTCCATGATGTTGAATTTGTCGCTCTGCATGACTTCGTCGTAGGTCATGCGCGCGGTGTTCATTTTCTTGACGTCCGCACCGAAGGTGTCGGCATTGCGCTGTGCGAGTCTGACGCGCCCCTTCACTTTGTCGATGTGCTCGTTGAAACTTTGCGAATCGACGAAGGCTTTGCCGCTCGGGGTCTGGAGCAGGCCGAAGTGTTCATTTTCCCAGAGGATCAGCGGCACCGGTGTCGACAAGGCCGTGGAAATGAAGCCTGAAGCCGTATCGTGCAGGGTGTCGCCCCCGCCGACGATGCTGTGGATATAGACGCTGCGGCCGGAATCCTTGAGCAATTCGAAGCAGGCATTTTCGATCAGGTAAGCCATCAGGGGCGAGAAGGTGTTGGCGCCATTGTCGATCACGCAATTGCCGTCCGCTTCCAGGATGTCCATCATCAGCGCGTCGAAGCGCTTGGGTTCGATCGTGCGCGATTCGGTCATGACGGGGATGTGCTTGACGTTCAAAGCTTTGTAGCGGGAAAACGTGGTGTTTTCCTGGTCGGTGTCATAGCAGCGCAGGGATTCCGGATTCTTGTGCATCAGCCACTGGGCAAGAATGGAGGAGACAAAGGTCTTGCCGATGCCACCCTTGCCTTGCAGGATGAAATGTACGGTATTTTGCATATTGTCGTTTTATGGTATCCAGTTGGATCGAAATTGCGGCGCGAACCCGCAGATTTTAATCTGGCAAACGGTATTGCGCCATTTTTTGCCGGAGCGGGGAATTTAATACCACTTAAAGCCACCCGCTCATGTATCATGACCTGTGTTGGTATCGGGCATTTTGTTATTTTTCTAGAGACCGATTATGTCGAAATCTGCATTGCAAGCCTTGCCTCCCGACTGGCAAAGCTGGATAAAAGAAAATCTCGCACGTTCCTGCGAACCGCACGGCATGGTAAGCCTGCTGGTGCGTGACGGCAATTTCGACGTCGCCCTGGCGCGTGCCGCGATCGAGGAGGCGAGCAACGGCGCCATCTCGCTGGCGCCGCCCGCTGCAATGGAAATGCCCGACATCGATACGAGCAGGAATGTCATCAAGACGGCTGACCGTGACGTTGAGGTACTGTTGACGCTGCAATCGCCGCGCATCGTCTTGCTGGGCAACGTGCTTTCCGACGAGGAGTGCGATCAACTGGCCGCCTACTGTGAACCGAAACTGGAACGCTCACCCGTGGTCAACGATGCCGACGGCACCATGCAATTGCACCAGAACCGTACCAGCCGCGGCGCCATGATCCAGCGCGGTGAAACCGAGCTGGTGGCGCGCGTCGAGCGCCGCCTGGCCGAGATCGGTCATTGGCCGGCCGACCGTGGCGAAGGCATGCAGGTCCAGCACTACCAACAGACCAATGAATACCGGCCGCACTTCGACTGGTTCGACCCCGACCTGCCCGGACCGCGCAAGCACATGGAGCACGGCGGCCAGCGCGTCGGCACGTTCGTGCTGTATTTGAGCGAGGTGGAGTCGGGTGGCGGCACGGCGTTCCCGGTGATCGGACTTGAGGTCTTGCCCAAGAAGGGTGGCGCGGTTTTCTTCCAGAACACCGACAGCCAGCACACACCGGACCGCCGCACCTTGCATGCCGGTAGCCCCGTGGTGTCGGGCGTCAAGGTGATCGCCAACAAGTGGTTGCGCGAACGCGTCTATTGAGTCTATCGATTCGGCCTTCCGGCTGAGCAGCTTGTTTCCGTTTTGCTGCATTCCCGCACCGCCCCGGTTCCCCCGGGGCGGTTTCGTTTCCTCATCGTGCTTTTAATGTTACGATAAAGTAAATGTGTGGTGCGCTCTGAGAGCCTTATGACGGAAATCAAACCGATTGCGGACAAGACCGAATCCGGCTGCTCGATCCTGATCGTCGACGATAGCGTCGATACGATACGTCTCTTGAGCGGCATGCTGCGCGATCTGGGCCAGATTTCTTTCGCCACCAGCGGCGAGGCGGGTTTGCAATTGGCCAGCCAAAGGCCGCCGGACCTGATCCTGCTCGATGTGGAAATGTCGAGCATGGACGGTTACGATGTTTGCCGCAGACTCAAGAGCAACGTCGCCACGCAGCACTGCGCCATCATTTTTGTCACGGCAAACACCACTGCCGAGAGCGAGGTAGCGGCGCTCGAAGCCGGCGCGGTCGATTTCATCGCCAAGCCGCTCAATCCGCCGGTGGTGCGGGCGCGGGTGCAAACCCATTTGCGCCTGCAGCTCAATTCAACGGCCCTGGCCAAGCTGGCTTCCAAGGATGCGCTGACCGGTTTATATAACCGGCGCTATTTTGATTCGGTGGCGGAAAAGGAAATCCATCGGCATCGCCGGCAAAAGCTGCCCCTGGGGGTGGTGTTCATCGATATCGATTGCTTCAAAGCCTATAACGACGGTTATGGACACCAGCAGGGAGACATCTGCCTGCGCCAGGTGGCCAATGCGATCGACTTCGCCACACGCCGGCCCGACGAGGTGGTGGCGCGCTTCGGCGGTGAGGAATTCATCGTGATCTTGCCCTATACCTCTCCCGAGGAGGCCGGCGCCTACGGCGAATGGATTTGCCGGCGTGTGCTGGAGTTGGAGATCGAACATGCGTTTTCCCATGTTGCGCAATACGTGACGATCAGTGTCGGCGCGACCTCGAAGGTGCCGCAAGAGGGGGACAGCATGCAAACCTTTGTCCGCGCTGCGGACGAGGCACTGTACCTGGCCAAGTCCTCGGGCCGCAATTGTTCCCGGATGGTCACACCCGATTGATTGTTTGCCGCAGCGGCAACCCCCAAGGAGCAATGAATGATCGGCAGCGCCGACACAGAAACCTCGGGCAAGTGGTTGTTCAAGATGCTGGTGCTGGCCGTGGTGTATTACGTTGCCGCACGCATCGGTTTGCTGTTGGCTTATGAATCGTCCAATGCGTCGCCGGTCTGGCCGCCTTCCGGCATCGCCTTTTCCGCCTTGTTTGTCTGGGGAATGCGCTGCTGGCCCGGGGTGTTCCTGGGCGCGCTGGCGGCCAATATCGCCGTGTTTTCCGGTAATCATGTGGCGGGCTTCACCACGATAGGCGCGGTTTCGACCTCAATTGCTTGCGGCAATACCCTGGAGGCATTACTCGGCGTCTACCTGTTGCGGCGCCTGGTCGGCGATGGCGAGTATCTTTATGAATCCGGAAGCATCTACAAGTTCGTATTTTGCTGCATCCTGGTCGCGGCGATTGGCGCTTCCATTGGCACGGGTAGTCTGATTGCGGGGGGAATTGTTCCTGCGTCGGCCGGCTGGTCCATATCGAACATCTGGTGGCTGGGTGATGCTTCCGGTATTTTGGTCGTCGCCCCTTTTCTGCTTAGCTGGAGCAAGGCCGCCGATTGGCGCCGACCCGCAAGAGAATACCTGTTGGCTGCCGCTGCGCTTGCCTTGCTTGGCGGGGGGCTTTGGCTGGTGTTCGGGCAGCACTTTTCGGCCGGTTTGGGGGAACGCTGGACGGCTTACCTGATCCTCCCCATCATCGGCATTGCCGCATACCGTTACCAGCAGCGTGGCGTGACCCTGGTTCTGGTCATCACGACGGGGGCCGCGGTTGTTGCCAGCACCCGTGGCTACGGTCCCTTCGCCACGGGCACGCTGCTCGACTCGCTGATGACGCTGGAGCTCTTCATCGGCTTGTGCGGTGTGGTTGGACTGGTGTTGGCCGCAGACATAAGCCAGCGCCTGCGGCGTGACCGTGCGTTCTCCTGGCGCAGCCAGCCCTGGGCCATGCTCAATTGGCCCTCGCTGTTCCTTTGCCTGGGCCTGACCATCGTCGCATGGCATCTGATTGCCAGCAGCACGCAGCGGCAGGCCGAGGAACGCTTCAAATACATTGCCGAAACGGTCAAACGCCGCATCGACGAGCGGATGGATGTCTACGAAAGCCTGCTGCACGGCGGCCAGGGCTTGTTTGCGGCTTCCCATGAGGTCGAACGCGACGAGTGGCGGCAATTTGTCGAGCACCTGAAGATCGAGCGCGATTTCCCCGGTGTGATGGGCATCGGTTATGGGCAACTCGTGAGCTCGGGCCAGATTCCCGAACTGGCACGCGCTGCCAAGGCGGCGGGAGTGCCGGACTTCAAGGTGTGGCCTGCAGGAGAGCGCGAAGCTTACGTGCCGGTCTACTTTCTCGAGCCGGAAGCGGGCGCAAACCGCCAGGTTTTGGGCTTCGACATGTATTCCGAAGCGCAGCGCAAGGAAGCAATGTTGCAGGCGCGCGATAGCGGCGAAGCCGTCATTACGCACAAACTGATCCTGGTGCAAAACAAGTCGTACGATACCCAGGCCGGCTTTATCATGTTTGCGCCGGTGTATCGCAACGGGATGCCGATTTCGACCAGGGACGAGCGTATCGCCGCGTTGCAGGGTTACGTCTATAGCCCGTTCCGCATGCGCGACCTGATGATGGGGATTCTCGGCAACTCTGTGCCGGAGGTGGCGGTACGCATCTACGACGGCGGGACGGAGTCCGATGCTGCGTTGATGTACGTCAGTGACAATTTTATCGCCGCCGACCCGAATTATCCGAATCCATTTGGCGCGCAGAAGACGGTCTCGGCCGTCAATGACGAAACAAACTGGACCATGCGCATCACGTCACTGCCTTATTTCGAGGCGACCATCGACCGGCAGAAGTCCCTGATCGTTTTGATTGCCGGCACGGTGATCAGCCTGCTGTTTTTCGGCATTGTCAGCAACCTGGCCAAGACGCGTGAAACGGCCGTGGCGCTGGCTGAGGAAATGGTGAGGGCCTTAAAGCAAAGCAATTTGAGCTTGCGGCAATCGGAAGAACGTTTTCGGCTGCTCACTTCCAAGGTCAAGGATTATGCCATCCTGCTGCTCGATCCGAACGGGCTGGTGTTGACCTGGAACGAAGGGGCGGAGCGCTTGAACGGTTACATGGAAGAGGAAATTGTTGGGCAGTCGTTCCAGACGTTCTATCTGAAGGAGGACGTCGCTGCCGGCAAGCCGCAGTCGGCGCTTAGCCAGGCCCGCGAACACGGGCAGCATGAAAACAGCGGCTGGCATGTGCGCAAGGATGGCCGCCTCTATTTTGCCGACATCCTGATTACGGCATTGCATGATGCCAACGGCGAATTTGTCGGCTTCGCCAAGATTACGCGCGACATCACGCAAGAGCGGCGCACCGAGCAGGAACTGCATTTGGCAATCGAGCAGGCGGAGTCGGCCAGCCGGGCCAAGAGCGAGTTTGTCGCCAACATGAGCCACGAATTGCGCACGCCGATGAATGCCGTGCTGGGCATGACTTATTTGCTGGGCAATTCCGCGTTGAACCAGGAACAGCGTAAATATCTCGACATGATTCGCGTATCGGGACAATCGCTGCTCGACATCCTCAATGACATTCTCGACTTTTCCAAGATCGAGGCCGGGCGCATGGAGTTGTCGCCGGCCGAGTTCAGGCTGGGGGACGTGCTTGAGGCGATCGCCACCATCATGAGCGTCAATTCCGGCGAAAAGGATCTTGAGTTGATCATCGAGGTGGCGCCGGACGTGCCGGAATTGCTGATCGGCGATGCGCTGCGCGTGCAGCAGGTGCTGATCAACCTGGTGGGCAATGCCATCAAATTTACCGAGCGTGGCGCCGTCTCGCTTGGCGTGCGATGCGAGGGAAGCGAAGGCGGGGGGAGCGAGGATGAGGTGGCGACTCTGGAATTCTGCGTCACCGATAGCGGCATCGGCATGACTTTGGAACAGCAGGCGCGGCTGTTCTCGCCATTTACCCAGGCCGATTCGTCGATGACCCGTCGCTTCGGCGGTTCGGGGCTGGGTTTGACGATTTGCCGCCGCCTGGCCGATTTGATGGGTGGGCGCATCATCATGAAAAGTGAACCTGGAGTGGGCAGCCAATTCCGTGCCATCCTCCCGCTAAAAAAAGCGCGCCCCCTGGAAGACCGCAAGAGGCCGCGCAGCTTGATGCAGGCTTTGCATCTCCTGGTGGTCGACGACAACCAAGCCAGCCGCGATGCGATACGGCAGACGGCGCAAAGCCTGGGCTGGCAGGCCGAGACTGCAGGCAGCAGCGGTGCCGCATGCGACGCGGTACGGCGTGCCTTGCATGAGGGGCGCCGCTTTGATGCGATCCTGATCGATTGGCGCATGCCCGACCTGAACGGTGGAACGACGCTTGACGCCATCCGTACCATCTTGCCCGACGCCACAATCCCGATGGTTTTCATGACCAACGCCTATGGGCGCAATGAGTTGACCAGCCTGGGCATGGCCTCGAAGGCGGACCATATATTGCCTAAACCGATCACCGCTTTCGGACTGTACGATGCCTTGGCCGAACTCCTGGTGCATCGACCGCGTGACGCGCAACAGGCGTCGTCGACAAGCAAGCCGGCACCCGAGCATGTGTTGGCGGACGTTCGTATCCTGCTGGCGGAAGACAACGTCATGAATCAGATCGTTGCCAAGGGCATGCTGGAGCAAGCCGGCGCCAAAGTGGACATTGTGGAAAACGGCCAGATGGCGGTCGACTTGCTGCGGGTGGCGCCGCAGCGCTATGACTTGGTCCTGATGGACGTGCAGATGCCGGTGATGGATGGTTTCACCGCGACACGCTTGATCCGCTCGTGGGTCGGCTCTGCGATCCCGGTTCTGGCCATGACGGCGGGCGTCACGGAATCGGAGCGCATGCAATGCACCGAAGCCGGCATGAACGATTTCATTTCCAAGCCGATCGATCTCTCTCAGATGTGTGGTGCGATTCTGCGTCATTTACCCGATTCCGTGCCGGCCCCGGCGACGTCCGTCTCGCCCGTCGCAAAGCCGGACCGGGAGCCGCCCGTCGGCGAAGCCGCCGACGCAGTGCTCGACATGAGTCAATTAATGGAACTGGCGGCAACCAGTCCGGATTATGAGGAAAGCATCGTCGACATGGTGCGCAGCATCGTGGACAAAGGGCTGGCGCCGATACGCGAAGCACGCCAGGCCTGGGTGGCCGGAGACGGCAAGGCTTGCGCCAAGATATTGCATCGCCTGCGCGGCGAGATCGGCAACCTCGGCGCCGAACGGTTTGTTGCCGCCTCGCAGGTGTGCGAGCAAGCCATCATCGGCGGAGATGGTGACGACGTGCCTTCGCTGCTGGAACGGGCCGAGTCGGAATTGGAGCAGACCCTGAAAATGGCAGGCCAGTGGCTGCATGGCAGGCGTGGCTCGGGGGAAGCAAGGGCCGGCGGCGCGGCCAATGCCATCGACCGCGAGACGTTCGAGGATTGGAAGCTCATGCTGGTGGCGCACGACATCGACGCCTGCAATCGCTTCCGCGAAGTGCGTCCGCGCCTGGCGCAACACCTGCCCCCCGAGCAATTGGCCGCCATCGACACCTTGATCGCCAATCTCGATTTCGATGCCGTGATCGAACACTTGCATCACGTTTCTGCCGATATCTTCGATTCCTGAAGCCGGCGACGATGACGCTGCAGATGCTGAATTCCCGGCTACACCCAAGCCGGGAATATTTCGCAACGGCCTACAAGATTCAAGCCTTGCGCCCGCGCGGCGGTGTTCCTGCCTTGGCACTGCGGCTTTTTTGCACTGGCGTGCGAACGATGGCGGCGCCGGGGCGCGGCTTGTTCTGGCCGAACTTTTTCGCAATGTTTTCCGGGCTCGGCGTTTCCTTGCGCCGCATGACCGCGCTTAATCCCGCAGTGGGATTATGGCGCGGCACCAGATGGCGTTCGCCGTTGCCGATCAAGTCGCCTCGGCCCATGCGAACCAGCCCCTCGCGCAGGATGTCCCAGTTTTCCGGGTCGTGGTAACGCAGGAAGGCCTTGTGCAGACGGCGCGTTTTGCCCGAACGGACGGTTTCGACTGCTTCGGAATCGGGTGTCACCTTGTGCAGCGGATTCTTGCGGCTGTGGTACATTGCCGTTGCCAGCGCCATCGGCGTGGGCATGAAATTTTGTACCTGATCGAGGCGGAAGTCGTTCTGCTTCAACCATAGCGCCAGGTTCAGCATGTCTTCGTCAGTCGTGCCCGGATGGGCCGCGATGAAGTAGGGGATCAGGTATTGTTCCTTGCCTGCCTCGGCCGAATAGCGGTCGAACAAGGCCTTGAATTCGTGGTAGGCCCCCATGCCCGGCTTCATCATCTTCGACAGCGGGCCGTTTTCCGAGTGCTCGGGTGCGATTTTCAGCAGGCCGCCGACATGGTGCGTGACGAGTTCCTTGACATATTCTGGCGAACGCACGGCCAGATCGTAGCGCAGGCCGGAACTGATCAATATCTTCTTGATGCCCGGAATGTCGCGCGCGCGGCGATACAGGCGGATCAGCTTGCTGTGATCGGTGCCGAGGTTGGAACAGATGGTGGGGTAGACGCAAGACAGGCGGCGGCAGGACTCCTCGATTTTCTTGTCCTTGCAGGCCAGGCGATACATATTGGCCGTCGGCCCGCCGAGGTCGGAAATCGTGCCGGTAAAGCCCTTGGTTTTGTCGCGGATCAGTTCGATTTCGCGCAGGATCGATTTTTCCGAGCGGCTCTGGATGATGCGGCCTTCGTGCTCGGTGATCGAGCAGAAGGTGCAGCCGCCGAAGCAGCCGCGCATGATGTTGACCGAGAAACGGATCATTTCCCAGGCCGGGATATTGGCCTTGCCGTAGCTTGGGTGCGGCGCACGCGCATAGGTCAGGTCGTACACGCCATCCATTTCGTCCATCGCCAGCGGAATCGGCGGGGGATTCAGCCATACATCGCGCTCGCCGTGTGCCTGCACCATGGCGCGTGCGTTGCCGGGGTTCGATTCAAGATGGAACACCCGCGAGGCGTGTGCGTACATGACGGGGTCATCCTTGACCACGTCATAGGAAGGCAGGCGTACCACGGTCTTTTCGCGCTGCTCCTTCAAGGCCGCCTGGCGTTCCTCCCGACTCAATATCCTGATTGGCACTTCGGCCGGCTTGCCGGCGTCGGTGGCGCAAGTCGACACTTCCTTGGTCTTCATCTCGTAAGGGTCGGGATGGGGATCGACGCGGCCCGGCGTATCGACGCGCGTTGAATGCGCTTCGCTCCAGTCGGGCGCCGGCTTCCAGCCAGGCGTCACCATGAAGGCGGTACCGCGCAGATCGCGTATCGTCTTGGCGGATTCGCCGGCCGCAATGCGATGCGTCAACTCCACGAGGGCGCGTTCGGCATTGCCGAAGATCAGGATATCGGCCTTGGAGTCGAGCAGCACCGAGCGGCGCACCTTGTCCGACCAATAATCGTAATGCGCGATGCGGCGCAGGCTGGCTTCGATGCTGCCGATTACCACTTGCACGCCGGGATAGGCTTCGCGCGCGCGCTGCGCATACACCGTGACGGCACGGTCGGGGCGCTTGTTCGCTTCGCCATCGGGCGTGTAGGCGTCGTCGGAGCGGATTTTTCGCTCGGATGTGTAGCGGTTGACCATGGAATCCATGTTCCCTGCCGTCACGCCGAAATACAGATTCGGTTTTCCCAGTGCGCGCAGCGGCTCCGCCGATTGCCAGTCGGGCTGGCTGATGATGCCGACGCGAAAGCCCTGGGCCTCGAGCAGGCGGCCAACCAAGGCCATGCCGAAACTCGGGTGGTCGATATAGGCGTCGCCCGTGATCAGTACCACGTCGCAGCTATCCCATCCGAGCGCATCCATCTCCGCCCGTGTGGTGGGCAAAAAGGGCGCCGGTTTGACCATTTCGGGCCGATGGCGGGGGTAGGAAAACAGATGTTTGGGCGGTTGCATAATGGGACAGGGTATCACCGCCGGGCGAATTGTTCACGCTTGTTGCGGTTTGTTGCGTGTACTTACGGGTGCCAGTGGCGAAGTCATAAAGAAAAAGGGCTTAAGATTTCTCTTAAGCCCTTTTTACACTTGCATAATGGTGCGGCTGGCAGGAATCGAACCCACGACCCCTTGGTTCGTAGCCAAGTACTCTATCCAGCTGAGCTACAGCCGCGTAAAACGAAATTATAGCACAGCTTTATTGCACAATGGAAGCCCCTTTTTGGACTTTCCTTTTTGACCCCACAATCCGACTTTCCTGCCGGCGACACCCAAGCATGATTTGCAGTATCGCGAAATAATAGCGCAATCAAAATGACGTGGCAGGTTTTGCTAATTACATTTTGGAAAGAAAACTGTTCGCCAAGCGTGTGACAGTGTAAAGTGGCAAATCTGACGGGACGTTTGGATTCGAGGCCTCGGACAAATGAGATTACGTTTTTCATGCATCACGCCTTTCATGTTCCTCTTGGCGGGGCCAACGCTTGCATCGGCGGCATCGCTGTCGGTGGATGTGGCCGATGGAAGTGGCGCGCCGCTGGCTGACGCCGTGGTCTATGCCGAACCGGCTTCGGGGCAAACCGTGCCGAAGGCTGCGCGCGGCGGCGCTGAAATCGAGCAGCGCAAGCGCCGCTTCAATCCTTTGGTAACCGTGGTGCAGGTCGGCACCGAGATCGGCTTTCCCAATAACGATACGGTCAAGCATCACGTCTATTCTTTTTCGCCGGCCAAGGTGTTCGATCTTCCTCTATATTCCGGCAAGGCCGCAGCGCCGCAATTGTTCGACAAGGCCGGCACGGTGGTCCTCGGATGCAATATCCATGATCAGATGATCGCCTACGTCGAGGTGGTGGATACGCCGTTCTTCGCCAAGACCGATGCGACGGGAAAAGCCAGGCTTGAAGGGCTGGTGCCGGGGAAGTATGTATTAAAGGCGTGGCACTACAATCTGCCGATCTCCACACCGTTCATCGAGCAGAACCTGACGATGATAGGGAGCGACGGCGCCGCCAGCTTCAAGCTCGACCTCAAGCCGGGCGCGACGGCGAAGTAAGGGCGGCGATGCGTTTTCATTCCCTTGAGAGCCGAATCATCACTCTGTTCCTTGTGCTGGTGCTGGCGGTGCAGCTCGGGGGATTCTTCGTTATCCGCAATGGCATTGTCGACAATGCGCAGGCGACGATGCGCGAGCAATTGAAATTGGGCGAAAACCTGTTCAATCGGTTGCTTGAGCAAAAGAAGCAAAGATTGACCGATAGCGCGCGCGTGCTGGCAAAAGACACCGGTTTTCGCGGCGCAATCGGCAGCGACGACAGGCCGACGATCGAGTCCGGCCTGATCACGCTGGGCGAACGGATCGATGCTTCGCTCACGCTCCTGGTTGGACTGGATCGGCAGATCAAGGCCACGACAGTGCAGCGGCCTGCGGGCAGCCTGGAAAACACCATTCTTTCCTTGATCGATCGGGCTGAACAGAACGATGGCGCGGTCGGCATCAGCATTTTCGACAACCGGATCTATCAGGTATTGGTGGTTCCGGTTCGTGCCCCGGTCACGATAGGCTGGATCGCGATGGCGTTTCCGCTTGACGACAAGCTGGCCCAGGATATGCGCGGGCTGTCTTCGCTTGACGTATCGTTCCTCGTCTCCGATGCAAAAGGGGGATGGATAGTCGATGCAACCACGCTCAAGAGCGGCGGGGAAGAGGAGCTGGCCGCAGTGCTCAAGACGGAAGGGGCCGCGTTGCCGACGCAGAGCCGCATCGAGATGGGGGCCAGCAGTTATAGCATCCGCGCCTTTCCGCTGACCGCCGACAAGAGTTCTCTCGTCATATTGCAACGCTCGCTCGATGAGGCGATTGCGCCATACAAGCAATTGCAATACGCGATGATGCAATTCACCGCGGCGCTGATTGTCGCGGCCGTCATCCTGAGTTTTTTTGCCGCCAAGCGCATCGCTGGCCCCCTGCGCGACCTGACCGAAACCGCCAAGCGGCTCGGCAGCGGCGACTATGAGGGGCAGATCGTGGTCAAGCGTGACGACGAGATCGGCAAACTGTCGCTGGCCTTCAACAGCATGCGCGACGATATCGCCAAGCGCGAAGTCGAAATCCGTCGGCTGGCTTACTGGGACACGCTGACCAACCTGCCCAATCGCGCGCAATTCGCGCTGATGCTTGGTGACGCCATCGATCAGGCGCACAGGCAAGGCGGCACGTGCTTCGTCCTGATGATGGACCTTGACCGGTTCAAGAACGTCAACGATGTGCTCGGGCACGGATTTGGCGACTCGCTCTTGCGCCAGGTGGCGCATCGGCTGTCGGAAGTGGTCGGCTCGCATTATCCGCTGGCGCGCCTGGGCGGTGATGAATTCTCGGTGCTTCTGCCGATGGCAAAGCTCGATGAAGCCCGCGCGGTTGCCGCACGTATCCTGAAGTCGCTGGAAACGCCGATCTCGCTGGAAGAGCAAACGGTGGACTTGGGTGCCGGCGTCGGCATCTCGGGTTTTCCCGCGCATGGTGCCGATGCCGAGACCTTGCTTTCGCGCGCCGAGGTGGCCATGTACGAGGCGAAGTTGAGCGGCAACGAAGCCGTCCTTTACGATGCCAGCCTGGACCGCACCAGCCAGGAAAGCCTGTCCTTGTTGAGCGAATTGCGCCGCGCGCTGGACCGCAATGAATTTCGCTTGTTCGTGCAGCCCAAGATCATGCTCGGGTCGGGTGAGTTTGTGGGGCTTGAAGCCCTGGTGCGGTGGCAGCATCCGGAAAAAGGCATGATCTTTCCCGACTATTTCATCCCGTTTTCCGAGCGGACCGGCTTCATCCGCATGCTCACGCGCTGGATGCTGGAGCAATCGGCCATGTTGTGCAGCGATTTGAGCGCGCGCGGCATCAAGGCCAAGATTTCCGTCAACCTGTCTGCGCGCGATCTATTGGACCAGGATTTGCCGCGCAAGTTTGGCGAGGTGTTGACTCGCTATGGCGTCAAATCGTCGTCGTTCTGCCTCGAAATCACCGAGAGTTCCATCATGGACGATCCCGTGCGGGCGCAAAATACCCTCGAAGGTTTGCACGCCATGGGGGTGGAGCTGTCGATCGACGATTTCGGCACCGGCTATTCGTCGCTGGCCTATTTGAAGCGCCTGCCGGTGCATGAGCTGAAGATCGACAAATCCTTCGTCATGAATATGGAGCGCGACGCCGACGATGCCAAGATCGTGCGTTCGACCATCGATTTGGGACACAACATGGGCTTGCGTGTCGTGGCCGAAGGCGTGGAAAGCGAGGCGGTATGGAATATCCTGGCGCGCATGGGGTGTGACCAGGGTCAAGGATATTTCATGAGCCGGCCTATCGCCGCCGATCAATTGCCGGCCTGGGTATCGGCCTGGGTGCCGCCGGGCGCGGCAGCGCTGGAGTCATCGAGCCGGGCATGAGCAAGCATGAATCGAAAGAGTCGCTTGACGCAGCGCGCGCGGATGAGCGAAGGCGCCTCGCGCGTGACGTGCACGACGAATTGGGGGGCGACCTGGCCGCCATCAAGATGGCGCTCGCGGTATTGGGGCGGCGCCTTCCCCAGGAGGAAGGATTGCGGGAGCAGTTGGCCTATGTCGACAAGCTGGTTGACGGCGCCATCGACTCCATGCATCGCGTGGCCGATAAATGGCTACATGCGGCCGGTGGGACTTTCCGGCAGTTTGTGGAACAGCAGCTCGCCGCCTTTTCCAGGCAATCAGGTATTGCGAGCCATCACGTGCTGACCGACGCGCCGCTGGATATGCACTCGCAAGAGGTGCAAGCGCTTTCCCATATATTGCGCGAGTGCCTAACCAACATTGCCAGGCACGCGCAAGCCACGCAGGTGCGTGTCGGGTTGCGTTTTGCCGACCATAAACTCGTTCTCGAAATCGAGGATGACGGCGTCGGCGTCGGCGTCGCGGCCAATTTTGCTTCCGGGAGAACCGGAACCGGCATTCGCGGCATGCAGGAGCGCGCGACCGAGCTGCATGGCGATTTTTCCATGCGGGATGTTGCGCCTCATGGTACCCTCGTCATGATTGAACTCCCCTTGGGAAACGGGACCGTGAAGCATCGCTGACCGGCTCGCCTTGAAACAGGAAACATGGCAACAAAAGACGTCATCAAGATTCTCGTCGCCGACGACCACGCCATCGTGCGCGAAGGCTTGAAACACATCCTGGCCGACAGTCCGGACATCATCGTGGCAGGCAATGCCGAAAACGGCTTCGATGCGATCAAGCTGGCGCGGCGCGGCGGCTATCACGCCATATTGCTCGACATCTCGCTGCCGGACCGCAATGGCATCGAAGTGCTCAAGCAGTTGCGCAAGGAATGCCCCAAAATTCCGGTGCTGATGCTCTCAATGTATCGCGAAGAGCAGTACGCCATTCGCTCGCTGCGCGCCGGCGCTGCCGGTTATTTGAACAAACAGAGCGCGCCGGCGGACCTCGTGACGGCAATCCGGCTGGTTGCCTCGGGCAAGAAATACGTCAGTGCGGAACTGGCTCAGGAGCTGGCCAATCAGGTCGGCGAAGACCGGGACGTGCCTTTGCACGAAACCCTGTCAGACCGCGAATACCAGACCATGACGATGATCGCCTCAGGAAAATCGGTAGGCGACATCGCCGGGGAATTGAGCTTGTCGGTCAAGACCATCAGCATGTATCGCTCGCGCGTGCTGCAAAAGATGAAGCTCAAACATAATGCCGAATTGACTCACTACGCGATCAAGAATCGCCTGGTCGACGAATAAAAAATCTCAGATGGAAATGCGCCAGCCGCGCTTCAACATCATGTGCATCGCGATCCAGAATGCCGCCGAGAAGGCCAGCGCGAAGACCAGCGAGGGAACGAACGGCCCGAAGGCGGACAGCGGTTCCGAAAACGCATGGGCATAGAGCGGCGACATGATGCCCGAGCCGTCAAGAACGCATGTCGCCAGCCACGAACCGGCATAGGCGGCGATGGCATTGATGCCGAGACTGCGGCCCCAGGCCGGCAAGCCGCGCTTGTCGACCAATTCATGCGTCAGGGCGATCGCCAGCAGGCCGAAACCACCAGTCCAGAGCACGAAGGACGAGGTCCAGAGCTGTTTGCTGAGCGGGAAGACCAGCGACCAGAGGCATGCGCCCACGACGGCAAGCGCGCCGAACAGCCATACCGAGCGCTCCTTGCCGGCGCGCAGCCAGGCACCGGTGCGCACTCCCAATATCACCGTGGCCAACGAGGGCAGGGTGCTCAAGACGCCTTCCGGATCATGCGCCAGCCCGGTGGCGGGATTGTAGCTGTAGGCCAGCGGCCCGAGCAGGTGCGTATCGATGTAGTCGCACAGGTTGTGATCGGGCTGCAGTGAGCCGTAGCCGCTCAATAGTGCCCAATATCCGAGCAGGATGGCGCCGAATATGGCCCATTGCGTACGCGCGTCGCGCACGTGGATCGCCAACAGCCCGACCGCCGCAAAACAGAAGCCGATGCGCTGCAGCACTCCCAGCAGACGGAAGTCCCGCCCCGGCAGCAGCAGATGGGCGATAACGTGCAGCGCGATGCCGAGCAGGAATATGCGCAAGCCGCGCAACAGCACTGCGCGCGACAGTTCTGCCCGACTTTCCCCCTTGTCGATCTGTACGCCGAGCGACAGGCTCATGGAGACGCCGACGATCAGCATGAAGAATGGAAAAATGAAGTCGGCCAGCGTACAGCCGAACCACTCGGCATGCTCCAGCCAGGGATAGACGTGGCCCCAGTCTCCGGCGTCATTGACCACCAGCATGGCGGCTACGGTGAGGCCGCGCAGGGCATCGATCGATTGAATACGGTTTTGGATTTGCATCTTGGCTCTTCGTCAGGGTGTTGCCGTTCCATCCGCCGCCTTGGGCGGCGGAATGTTGTGGTCGGCGTGTTGTTATGTCAGTCAATTATTCAGAGTTGCAATCGGAGATGCAGGCGATTCAAGCCGATTGCCAGCGCCATCACGGCCACGGCGTAGCCGGCGGCAAAGATCGCACCGGGCAGGCCGGCACCGAATACCGATGGCCAGTCCCAATGCATATAGCGCATCAGCGCGAACACAATGTAGGGGATGATGTAGGTGAGCAATGGGTTGGACGCCGCCGGCTTGAAAAACGCCGTCCAGCCTTGAATCTTCTTCAGGTCGACTATCCAGTACAGCAGTGCGAACAAGATGATGCAGATTGCGGCGCTGTACAGGCACCAGGTCGGCGTTGCGTATATTTTGGAAATCCTGAAGTACGGCCGCAGCAGGAAGCCCGCCGCGAACATGGCCATCGCCAGGGCGGCGGCTTGCGCATAGCGTACGGCGATGGTTTCGGCCTTGTCTTTGCCGAAGAATAGCAGTGAGGTAATCAGGCCGCCAAGCACGATGGATGCATGCGAAGCGTCGTCGCTCTGGCTGAAAAGAATCGCCAGGGTGCTCGAGCCTTGCAGCGCTTGCATGTGGCCGATGCAATAGTAGACGCTGCAAGCCGCCAGGCAAGCGGTCAGCCATGCGACCTGGCCGCGCGTGATGCGATAAAACACGCAGGCGATCAGGTAAGCCCAGCCGATGAGACCGAGGATGCCCCACCATTGCGGTGCCAGATACAATTCGCCATGCTGCCCGCCGCGAAACACCCATGCCAGCGCGATGAGGCCGATGATGCCGGTGCCGCGCAGGATGGGGGACACCGACCTGTTGTGGAACCGATGCACGCTCCATACCAGCATCGCGCAGCCGTAAAACAGCAGGCTCCAGAGGTAGATCGACATGCCCATGGCGGCTTCGTTATAGCCTTCTTCGGCATTGACCATGAACACGCCCAGAACGATCAAGCCCAAGGCGCGCAGGGCGATGTGTTTCCACACCTGCATGGGCGTGTCGCCCTTTGCCTCGCGTTGCGCCAGCGCGAATGGAATCGACATGCCGACAATGAACAGAAAGGCCGGGAAGACCACGTCGACGAAGGTCATGCCGTCGACATCGGCCGGCATGTGTTCGGCCCAGGCCGGCATGCCGCGCACGCCGGACAGGGTATTGACGAAAATCATGATCAAAATCGTCAGGCCGCGAAACGCATCGATCGCCAGTACGCGATCTGCAACAAATTTGCCGCCTGAGGTCTTCACGGTGGCGGAGGCGCCTGCGCTGTCTGTGGCTGCTGCATTCATGGTGGATTCTTGATTCATCGGCGTACCCATTTGCGCACTTATCGGCGTAATTCTGCAACGAAGTCGTAATGATCGCTGCGGCAATACGAGTGCGTCAATTCAACCGGTGCGCCATTTTCCAGATAACCGATGCGCATGATGTGCAGCATGGCGGCATCGGGTTTGATGTTGGCCAGGCGCGACTGCTCGGCCGTCGCATTGACCGCGCGGATATGCTGCAACGCGCGCACCGGCCGGGCGTTGCGCGTTTCGAGATGGTCATACAGCGAGTCGCTCACCGCGCGCGGATCCGGCACATATTGCAACGGCAGCACGCTGCTTTCGATGATCATCACGATATTGTCGGCGGTGCGCAGGCGCTTTAACCGGGCAACCAGGGCATTGGGCGACAAGCCGAGCGTCAGGATCTCCTCGGCGCTGGCGACGCCGGTTTCGCGCGAAATCCATTGCGAGCCGGGATTGAAGCCGCGCTCCTTCAACTCTTCGCTGAAATTGGTCAGGCGCGATAGCGGCTGCACCAGCTTGGGCGGGATATAGGTGCCCGAACCGGGCTTGCGCGTCAAGAGACCGCGTTCGCACAGGATATCGATCGCCTTGCGCGCCGTGTCGCGCGAGATCGACAATTGATCGGAGAGCACGCGTTCGGACGGCAATGCTTCTTCGGGTTGCCACACGCCGCTGTGAATCCCGTCGGACAATTTGTTTGCCAACTGGAGGTAAAGCGGCGTGCCGCTCTCCATGTCCGGTTTGAACTCACTTAGTTGGACTGCCATCGTTTCGTCTCTCGCTACACGTCTTGCCAATCGGCCGGCTCGCGGCATTGCGGGCCGCGCGCCGTCTTGCTTGCTACAACTTTGCCTGCAGGCCGAAGTAGTACTGGCGGCCGTTGGAGTAGAACTGGATGGGTTGGTCGGTGTTCTGGCCGTAGTAGCGCAGCACCGCATTGGACAGGTTCAGTGCGTCGAAGGACAGCGACAGGTTGTCGTTGATCTTGTAGTTGAACGAGGCATCGAGGTTGCCCGTGGCGGCCATCACCTGAGGGTAGGCGTTATACAACCCGCCCGAGAAGGACGAACGGTAGGTGTAAGCCAGACGCGCACTGAAGTTGTCGTTCTCGAAGTAGCCTTCGAGATTGCCGGTATCCTTCGAATTGCCGACCATCGGCTTGCCGTCTTCTGTGGTGCCGTCGGCCAGCGTGAAGTTGGCCAGTATGCCGAAGCCGCCCCACAGATTTTGCTGGTAGGACAATTCAATACCGCGGTTCTTCGCCGCGATGTTGGTCGGCGAGGAGATCGTGTAGGTGTCAAAGCGCTTGAACGTATTGTTTTTGTATACCTGCTGCGATGTGCCGAAGGTGACGTAGGACGACATGTCCATGTAGAACAGGCCGGCCGAGAGCAGCGACTTCGGTGCGAAATACCACTCGATGGTCGCGTCGTAATTGGTCGAGCGGATCGGCTTGAGGTTGGGATTGCCGCCGCTGCCGGTGTCGTTCGAGTCGTTCAACGACACCGCACCGACCAATGCGCTGTAGTCGGCGCGCGCCATGGTGCGCGCCACTGCTGCGCGCGCCACCAGGTCCTTGGACAGGTCGAACTTCAAGTTCGCCGAAGGCAAAATATCGGTGTAGCTGTGCTGGTTCAGGGTCGGGATGTAGGTGCCGTTGACGTTGGTCTGGCCGATCGTGCCGGGTGCATAGGTCGGGTTGCCGGCGGCATCGGTGCCGGTTTGCGGCGAAGGCACGTTGGTGATTGTGGCTTGGCTCGTGTGGACCAGGCGCGCGCCGAAATTGCCGCGCCAGCCTTCACCGGACACGTTTGCCATGGCGTACACGGCCGAGTCCTTCTCCAGCACGTCGAGTTCGCCGGGCCAGTTCTCCGTGTTGGGGCCGCCGGCCAGGTCGTACTGGGTGGCCCAGGCCGCGATTGCAGAGGGGGCGATCTGCCAGACGTTGCCGGCGCCGAGCAGGCCCGGCCCGGCATTCAAGCCCGAACCGAAGTTGGACGGGTAGGTGCCGCCATTCCACACCGGCAGCGGCGCTGACGTCGTGCCGTCGCAAGTCGTGCAGCTGCGGTTTTCCGGCATGCTGACGTTACGGTGATGTTCGGCATAGCGCAGGCCGAATTTGGCCGATTCCCAGATGCCGTCGCCGAGCGAGAGCGTGCCATCGAGCTGGCCGTATTTTTCCGTATCGAGCGACTCGACGTGCGTGCCCCAGGCGGCATCGGTCACGACGTTGGTGAACTGCGCCGTGTTCGCGCCGGGGAAGGTGATCGAGGCAGGGAACAGGCCGTTGGTCTGGTACGCCGATCCCGAACCATATTGGCCGGCTTCGTAGCCGATGTCAGATGGCGTCGAGCCGGTGCCGCGCGTATAGCCTACGCTGCCGGAGAGCTTGAAGCTCTTGTTGATGCGGTAGCTGCCGTCGAGATCGATGTACTCGGTGGATGAGGCCGAACCCGGGCGGTAGATTTCATCGCCGAACGCGCTGTAGAGTCCCGAGTTGTAAGGCGTGGTGGCGCTGATTGCGGGAAATTGCGAAGCGGGAATGGTCGCCGCGACCAGGGTATTGCTCTTGATGGTATAGCTCGAAGGCACCACGCCCACCGAATTGCCGTTGGCGTCGGTGGCATTGATGTTCTGGGAGATGTTGTTGTAGAAGCTGCGGTTGTAATTGGCCGCGCTCAAGTGCGAAGAAAAGCCGTTGACGTCGAGCATGAGGTCGGACGACGGCTTGAATTGAACATCGAAATCGCCGCCGCGACGCTTGCGATCCTGTTCGAACAGCGAAGCGCTGATGCCGTTGGGCGCCCAGACGTTGGCCAGGTCGGGGTGCGCAATGGCGGCGTTGGAGGTCGGCGATATTTGCGTATAGCCGTAGAATTCCTGGCCGTCGCGCCGTTCATGGCGCTGCTCGTCGAACAATTGCACCAGCACGCCCACGGTGTTGGCATCGTTTTTCCAGTTGATCAAACCGTTGACCTGCGGGTCGGTCTTGCGCGGCAGATCGGCATAGATCGCCTGCGCAGAGATTTCCGCAGTCAACTGCTTCTTGAAGTCGAGCGGCTTGCGCGTCTGGATGTCGACCGAACCGGACACACCGCCTTCGACCATATCGGCCGTCTGGCTCTTGGCCACGACCACGGCGCTGACGATTTCCGAGGGCAGCAGGGCATAGCTGACGCTGCGGCCGACGGCGCCTTCCTGGTCCAGCACGAACCAATCGCCTGTGCCTATCATGTGGCCGTTGATGGTGGTCTGGGCCAGGCCGGCGCCGGTGCCGCGGATGCTGACGCGGTCATTTTCCGAGAAGCCGCCTTCGCCGCCCGCCGAGGACGAGATATTGACGCCGGGCACACGTTGCACGGCATCGGCCACGTTCTTGTCGGGCAGCTTGCCGATGTCTTCGGCCGACACCACTTCGACGACCGAATCGGCATCGCGTTTCTTGTCCAGCGCAGCTTGCAGCGAGGCGCGGATGCCGCTGACCACCACCTGCTGCGCCGGCTGCGAATTGGGGTCATTCGCCTGTTGCGCCAAAACCGGCAGCGACGCCGCCAACGCCAGCAGGGCGACCCCGGTTGCGATCGGTGTCAAGCCAGTCCTCATTTTCGTCGAATTGCGATTCATGTACTTCCCCCTCATCATGACCGGCTGTGCCGGCTTGTTGGAAACAATCTCGTTTTTTTTGCCCCGGCATGCCGAAGCGCCTGCAATTGACCTCGGGAACGATTGTCCCTATTCTTCCTTAAGGATCGCTAAAAGAAATCTTAACGTTTCCTTAATGAGGCACGGTTGACAAAACTGCCGGGCGGCAGTTAAAACGTGCCGCAATGACACAACTCTTCGCATTTCATGAAAATCTGCCTGGTTGAAGACGATCTCGAATTGGGGCGCGCGTTGCAATCGGCCCTGCAGGATGCGGGGCAGGAGGTCGTGTGGGTCAGGCGCGCCACCGATGCGAAGCATTGGGTTGCCACCGAGCCGTTCGATGCGGTGTTGCTCGACCTGGGGCTGCCCGACGGGAATGGCATGGAACTGCTGCGCCACTTTCGCGCCGAAGGCAGGACCCTGCCCATCCTCGTCATCACCGCGCGCGATAGCCTGGAAGACCGCTTGAACGGCCTCGATCTCGGTGCCGACGACTATCTGGTCAAGCCGTTCGTCGTCACCGAGCTGCTGGCGCGCCTGCGCGCCGTGGTGCGGCGCGCGACGGGCTGGAACGAGTCGGGCGAATCGGTGTGGAAGATCAAGGACCTGGTGCTGGACGACCGGCGTCTGGTGCTGACCCGCGCGGGCCAGCCCGTGGTGCTGTCGAAGACGGAATTCGCCTTGCTGCATGCCTTGATGCGCTATCCCGACCGCGTATTGACGCGGCGCGAACTCGAGGCCTGGGCGTTGCCGCACAGCGAAGGCCAGGCGCTCGATGTTCACATGTCGCATTTGCGGCGCAAGATCGGCGAGGGTTATATCCGAACCGTGCGCGGCGTCGGTTACGTGGTGGAGAAATGACCAATATCCAGGATCGCTCGCTGTTTCGCCGGCTGCTGCTCGGTTTCGCCGTGGTGGTTGTCGGCCTCTGGCTGTGCAACCTCGGCCTGGACGTCTATGAAACCAAAACCGCCAAGAGAAAGGATATGCAGCGCGAGCTGCAGGCAACGGCGCAACGCATTCTCCTGGTGATGCAAATCACGGGCGAACATCCGGACGAAATGAAGCCGGCCGTACGCGAAATGGAGAAGCTGCATTACGCCTCGTACAAAGAGTGGGGATGGTATACGCCGCCTTTGCAGACACAGATCTGGAGGGACGGCAGCCTGGTCTATGAATCGCCCGATCCGGGTTTGCCGGACACCATTGCCGGCGCGGCGCCCGAACGGCAAACCTTGCGTGACAGCTGGGTGGCGAGCATCGTGCGCGACAGCCGCAGCGGGTACACGGTGCGCATGAGCACCGAGGTGGTCGGCGAGTGGCTGCTGCAGGTGTCATCCATCGGTTACTACTTTGAACCGCTGTTGTTCAGCCTGCCTTTGCTGCTGATTCCGGCGTGGTTCATCATTCGCGTTGGCCTCAGTCCGCTCAAGACCATCGTGGCCGAAATCGAGGAGCGCTCGGCCACCGACCTCTCGCCGCTGGCGCCATCGCCTTACCGGGAGCTGTCTTCGCTAGTCACTTCGGTCAATCGCCTGATGGAACGCTTGACCGAAAGGCTTGAGCGGGAGAAGGAATTCCTGCTCGATGCGGCCCATGAGTTGAAGACACCGTTGTCGATCATCCAGGTCAACGCCGATTCGCTCAACAACCCGGTAAGCCCGCAACGTGTGCAGGAAGCCAATGAAGGTTTGCGCCAGGGCGTGAGCCGCGCCACCCACACGGTGCATCAGTTGCTGGCGCTGGCGCGCTCCGATAGCGACCGCGACAACGCCGATCTGCAAGACATCGACCTGGTGGAACTGGTGCGCGACCGCATGGTGCTGGCCGTGCAACTGGCCACGTTGCGCGGTATCGAGCTGGAGTTTCAGTCGCCGGAATTCTGTTCGCTGCCATTAAACCGCGAAAGCATGGCGTCGCTGATCGACAACCTGATCAGCAATGCGATCAAGTATTCGCCCAATGACAGCCGCGTGCTCGTCTGCGTAAGGGAAGCCGAGGGGAAGGTGCAACTGGTCGTTACCGATCAGGGGCCGGGCATTCCGCCCGAATTGCACAAGAAAGTGTTTGAGCGCTTTTTCCGTCTGCCGGGGCAGGACCAACCAGGCAGCGGCTTGGGTTTGGCGATTGCCGAACGTGCCGCCGCGCGCAACAGCGGCGTCATCCGCTTGGAAGAGGGTGCGGACGGCGCCGGCTTGGCCGTCATTGTCGAATTTTCCTGAAATTTCCCCAACAGTTCTCCAGCATGCTGGTACTTTTCATTTCCTGAAACCTCTGTATAATCATTTCTGAACGATCGTGCTTTTTGACGAGAAAAGATTAACCAGGAGACAGCATGGATCTGAATTACACGGCGGAAGACAATGCTTTCCGCGATCAGGTGCGCGAATTCATCGACGCCAACCTGCCCAAGGACCTGCAGCACAAGGTGCTCAATCACAAGCGGCTCTCCAAGGAAGACATCACGCGCTGGCACAAAATCCTTGCCCGGCAAGGCTGGATGGCGCCGGGTTGGCCGGTCGAGCACGGCGGCACGGGCTGGACGGCGGTGCAGCGCCACATCTGGGAAGACGAATGCGCCCGCGCCGGCACGCCGTTCACGCTGCCTTTCGGCGTGATGATGGTGGCGCCCGTGATCATCGCCTTCGGCAACGAAGCGCAGAAGCGTCACTTTCTGCCACGCATACTCAATTTCGACGACTGGTGGTGCCAGGGCTATTCCGAGCCCGGTTCCGGCTCCGACCTGGCATCGCTCAAGACGCGCGCCGAGCGCCAGGGCGACCATTACATCGTCAATGGCCAAAAGACCTGGACCACGCTGGCCCAGCACGCCGACATGATTTTCTGTCTGGTGCGCACCGACCCTGCAGCGCGCAAGCAGGAAGGCATTTCCTTCCTCTTGATCGACATGAAAACGCCCGGCATCACGGTGCGCCCCATCATCATGCTTGATGAAGAACACGAGGTGAACGAAGTGTTCTTCGATAACGTCAAGGTTCCGGTGGAAAACCTGGTCGGCGAAGAAAACAAGGGCTGGACCTATGCCAAATATCTGCTCGGCCACGAGCGCACCAACATTGCCGCAGTGGGCCGCGCCAAGCGCGAGCTGCAATTCTTGAAGCGAGTGGCGCTGAAGCAGCACAAGAATGGCAAGCCACTGCTGGACGATCCGTTGTTCGCAGCCAAGGTGGCGAGCCTGGAGATCGAAATCATGGCGCTCGACATCACGGTATTGCGTGTGCTGTCGGCGGAAAGCCACAAGCGCGGTCCCGGCCCGGAAGCATCGCTGTTGAAGGTCAAGGGTACCGAGGTGCAGCAAACCCTGACCGAATTGATGATGGAAGCAGTCGGCCCCTACGCCATGCCGTTCGACGTCCCCTTCCTGCAAGGCGATGAAGACGAGAGCGTCACCGGCGACGACGATGCCGCACCGCTGGCGGCGCATTACTTCAATTTCCGCAAGACGTCGATTTATGGCGGCTCCAACGAAATTCAAAAGAACATCATCACCCAGATGATCCTGGGACTGTAAGGAGAAGCGGACATGGATTTCAATTTCACGCAGGAACAGCAACAGTTCGCCGATGCCTTGCGCCGCTGGGTCGACAAGGACTACAGCTTCGAAGCGCGCAAGAAGATCGTGCATTCCGACAAGGGGATATCCGACCAGGCCTGGGCCACGCTGGTCGAACTCGGCATGACGGCATTGCCGGTGCCGGAAGAGCAGGGCGGCTTCAACGGTTCGGCGATCGACATGATGGTGGTGATGCACGAAATGGGACGCGGCCTGGTGGTCGAGCCGTATCTTGCTACCGTGATAGGTGCGGAATTTCTGAAACGCGGCGGCGGGCACGACGACTTGCTGGAGAAGGTCGCCGGCGGCGAGGTCAAGTTGGCTTCGGCACTCGGTGAAAAGCAGGCGCGCTATGAATTGTTCGACATCGCACTCACCGCGAAGACCGACGGCGACGGGTTCGTTTTGAACGGTACCAAGACCGTAGTGATCCACGGCGGCCAGGCCGACCACTTGATCGTCTCGGCACGCAGCGACGGTGCCCAGCGCGACACGGATGGCATCACGCTCTTCGTCGTCCCGGCCGATGCGGCCGGCGTATCGCGGCGCGACTATCGGACCATTGATTGCCAGCATGCGGCCGATATCACGCTTGACAATGTCAAATTGCCCGCTTCAGCCTTGCTGTCCAAGGTCGGCGGCGGCTGGCATATGCTCGATGCCGTCAGCGACTATGCCGTGGCCTTGTTGTGCGCGGAAGCGGTGGGCGCGATGGAAGCCTTGAATGGCGCGACGCTGGGATATCTCAAAACACGCCAACAGTTCGGCGTGCCGCTGGGCAAATTCCAGGCCTTGCAGCACCGCATGGCCGAGATGTACATGGAAATGGAGCAGGCGCGCTCGATGGCGACCCTGGTTGCAGTCAAGGCATCGTCGATTGACGACAACGAAAGACGGCGCATCGCGTCGGCAGCCAAGGCGCGCGTCGGTCAGGCCATGAAATTTGTCGGGCAACAGGCGGTGCAATTGCACGGCGGCATGGGCGTGACCGATGAACTTCCGGCGGCGCACCACTTCAAGCGCCTGACCATGATCGAGGTCAGCTTTGGCGATATCGACCACCACCTTGCGCGTTTTTCGGCCCAGCCGGATTTTCGCAAGACTGCCTGAGGCCAAGACAACATGACCAAATGGTATTTCGAAGATTTTGAAGTCGGCAAGACTTACCCGGTCGGCTCGCGCAGCGTGACGGAGGCAGAAATCGTCGCCTTCGCCACGCAATTCGATCCGCAGCCGTTTCACGTCGATAAGGACGCAGCAGCCAAGTCCATCTTCGGCGGCATCATCGCCAGCGGCTGGCATACCTGCAGCATGATCATGCGTGTGATGGTCGATGGTTTCTTGCACGAATCCTCCAGCATGGGTTCACCCGGCGTGGACGAAGTGCGCTGGATCAAGCCGGTGCGCGGTGGCGATACCCTTACAATTACGACGACGGTGCTGGACGCCAAGCTGTCGGAGAGCAAGCCGGACCGCGGCGTGGTCTGGACCGAGTGGCGTGCGACCAATCAGCATGGCGAATTGGTCGCTACCATCAAAGGCATGGGCATGTTCGGCCGCCGGCCGGCATAAAAAATTCCCCTCGCCCGCAGGCGGGAGAGGGGAGTTCATTCATGAGGAATTAAATGCGCGTCATCGAATCGCTGTCTGAACTGAAAACCTTGATCGGCCAGGAAATCGCCGTCTCGAACTGGATCGACATCACGCAGGAGCGCGTCAATCGCTTCGCCGAAGCAACCGGCGATCTGCAATGGATACACATCGACGTCGAACGTAGTCGCAAGGAATCGCCCTTCGGCGGCACGGTGGCCCATGGGTTCCTGACACTGTCGCTGCTACCAATGCTGATGGCAGACGCGCTATCGATGCCCGACGTGAAGATGGGCGTCAACTATGGCTTGAACAAGGTGCGCTTTCCCGCACCCGTGCCGGTCGGCAGCCGGCTGCGCGCGCGCATCTCGCTGCAAGCCGTGGAAGACATCCCCGGCGGCGCGCAAACGACCTGGCAGGTGACGATAGAGCGCGAGGGCAGCGACAAGCCGGTCTGTGTCGCCGAATCGATCTCGCGCCGCTATTCCTAGAGCCCGTCGCTAGTCCCGGGCGGGGGCGCTATCGCTTGGCATATTGCGTTGCGCCGAACAGCATCTCTTTCGCCTTGTCGTCCATTTGCTCCTTGCGCCGGTCGGCCAGGACTTTGACACCGCGCTCTACCGCCGGCCGGGCCGCGATCTTGTCGAACCAGCGCTTGGCATGCGGGAAAGCCGTCCAATCCACGCCTTGCCGCTCGGCACTTCGCAACCAGGGGAAGGTGGCGATGTCGGCGATCGTGTATTCGTCGCCGGCCAGATAAGCCGTCCTGGCTACCTGGCGATTGATCACGCCATAGAGGCGCTTTGCCTCATTGGTATAGCGAGTGACCGCATAGTCCAGCTTTTCCGGCGCATAGCCACGGAAGTGATGGGCCTGTCCCAGCATGGGGCCGATCGACCCCATCTGAAACATGAGCCATTGCAAGGTAGTGTATTTCTCGCGGTCGGTGTCGCCCAGGAGCTTTCCGGCCTTGCTTGCCAGATAAACCAGGATGGCGCCTGATTCGAACAGCGACATCGGTTTGCCGTCCGGTCCATCGGCATCGACGATGGCCGGAATCTTGTTGTTGGGCGAGATCGCAAGAAAATCCGGCGTGAATTGGTCACCCGCGCCAATGTCGATGTGGTGGACGCGGTACGAGAAACCGCACTCCTCGAGCATGATATGTACTTTGTGGCCGTTGGGCGTGGGTGCGGAATAAACGTCGATCATGGCTGCTCCAGCTTAATCAAGAGAGATGCGTTTTTGCCGGCATCAACCGGGCTTGCGGAAGCGCAGGATAAATTGATCGGTCTTGCCGCGTATCGAGGGATCGAATACGTTGGCTTCGTGGCTGTCGTTCGGATTGCGCAAGACTTTCGATTCGCCATCGAGCACAAAGCCTGCCGCGGTGACTTCCTTGATCACCAGCGCTTCGTCAATGCGATGCAGCTTGGACATGCCAGCATCGTCGAGCCCGGTTGCGCCCGCGTGATCGAGCACGATATAGATGCCGCCCGGCTTGAGTGCAGTGAATACGGACTTGTTCAATTCAGCCGTGCCCTTGGCGCCGGCCCAGATATGCACGTCGTGGTAGTTCTGAGAAGTCCAGACCAGATCGGCCTTCGAAGCGCCGAGGTTGTCGCCCTTGGCCACGGTCTCATGTACATTGCCGCGGCCCGGCTCGGCCGATACCGGTGGAGGCAGGCCCTTGTCCTTGAACTTGTCGATGACCAATTGCGGCGTATCGGCATAAACCGTGCCGGAGGGTCCCACGGCATTGCTGAAGATGCGCGTGAAATAGCCTTTTCCCGGAAGGTAGTCGACGATGGTTTCGCCGGGCTTGACCTGAGCGAATTCCAGCATTTCCAGCGGCTTGCGGTCTGCATCGCGCGCCTTGTCTTCGGCAGGACGGCCGGAATCGAGAAGGGTGGAATCAGCTGCCCATGCAGTAACGGGAGCGATCAAGGAACTTGCTGCGCAGAAAGCGGCGAACACGCCGTTTCTAAGCGATGCGGATAAGGATGCCATATTCATTCGTCTCCAGGGTTTTCTTGGGAAGGGCAATCTTACCCTGAGACGAAAAAAGCTGCCGGAGGCAGCTTCGATCGGGAAAACATGCTGTCGCGCCGCCGGGTAGCGGCGCGCTCACGTCCGCTTACGAGCGAGTGACAGGCAACTCGATCTTGTCGGAAGGGATGCCCATATGCTTGGCCAACTCCAGCTTGGCGATGGCATTGCGATGCACTTCGTCGGGACCATCGGCCAGTCGCAGCGTCCGGTTGCCGGCCCACATGTAAGCCAGCGGGAAATCGTCCGACACGCCGCCCGCGCCGTGCGCCTGGATGGCCCAATCGAGCACCTGCTGGGCCACATTTGGCGCCAACACCTTGATCATGGCGATCTCGGCCTTGGCGTGCTTGTTGCCGACGACATCCATCATGTAGGCAGCCTTTAGCGTCAACAGGCGTGCGGTATCGATCTGGATGCGGGCTTCAGCGATGCGTTCGCGCCAGATGCTCTGGTCAGCGATTTTCTTGCCGAAGGCTACGCGGCTGTTCAAGCGCTTGCACATGTATTCGAGTGCGCGCTCGGCCACGCCAACGGCGCGCATGCAGTGATGGATACGGCCCGGACCCAGGCGACCTTGCGCGATTTCGAAGCCGCGGCCTTCGCCAAGCAGGATGTTCGAGGCCGGCACGCGCACGTTTTCATACAGGATTTCACAGTGGCCGTGCGGCGCGTCGTCGTAGCCGAACACCGGCAGGGGGCGCACGATGGTCACGCCGGGCGCATCGACCGGCACCAGGATCATCGATTGCTGCGCATGGCGCGGCGCTTCGAAATCGGTCTTGCCCATCAGGATGAACACCTTGCAGCGCGGATCGCCGGCGCCGGAAATCCACCACTTGCGGCCGTTGATGACGTATTCGTCACCCTGGCGTTCGATGCGGGTTTCGATATTGGTGGCGTCCGACGAGGCAACCGCCGGCTCGGTCATGGCAAAGGCCGAGCGGATTTCGCCGCGCAACAGCGGCTCGAGCCAGGTGCGCTTGTGTTCCTCGGTGCCGTAGCGCTCGATGGTTTCCATGTTGCCGGTGTCGGGCGCCGAGCAGTTGAATACTTCCGGCGCCCAACCCACGCGACCCATGATTTCGCACAAAGGCGCATAGTCGAGATTGGACAAGCCTTCCGGCGCGCGTGTCGATTTCGGCAGGAACAGGTTCCACAAACCCTGCTCGCGTGCCTTGGGTTTGAGGCCCTCGATCAACTGGGTCGGTATCCAGCGGTTGTTTTTTTCCTTACCGTTGCGGTCGATCTCTTCCTTGTAGGCTTTCTCGTTGGGATAGATGTGCTCATCCATGAAGGCGAGCAGCTTGGCCTGCAATTCTTTGCAACGATCTGAATATTCGAATTCCATGTGGTCTCCTTGTCGATATCGATAGCGTTATTTGGTGGCTTGCGCGTGCTTCCAGCCCATCTCGGCCATGGGGCGCGCGGCCTGGCCCGACTTGAGCGCCTGTTCGCTCGAAGCCGTGCCGTCGACGTAGCGTTTCATGATGCCTTGCAGGATGCCGGCCATGCGGAACATGTTGTAAGCCAGGTAGAACGAAAAATCTTCCTGGCGAATGACCTTGCCGGTGCGCTCGCAGTATTTGGCGATGTAATCGGCTTCGCTCGGAATGCCGAGCGCCTCGTGATCAAGTCCGCCGATGCCGCGGAATTGGCCCGGCGGAATATGCCAGCTCATGCAGTGATAGGAAAAATCGGCCAGCGGATGGCCGAGCGTCGACAGTTCCCAATCGAGGATCGCCAGGATGCGCGGCTCGGTCGGATGGAAAATCATATTGTCGAGCCGGTAGTCGCCATGCACGATGCTGGTTTCGTCACCGGGCGGGATATTGCTCGGCAGCCATTCGATCAGCTTGTCCATGGCCTCGATCTTTTCCGTCTCCGAGGCGCGGTATTGCTTGGTCCAGCGGTCGATCTGGCGCACGAAATAGTTGCCCGGCTTGCCGTAATCCTGCAAGCCGATGGCGGCGTAATCGATGGTGTGCAATTGCGCCATGACGCGGTTCATCTCGTCATAGTACGCGGCGCGTTCTTCGCGGCTCATGCCCGGCAGCGACTGGTCCCACAGCACGCGGCCCTCGACGCATTCCATCAAATAAAACGCGCGGCCGATCACGGCCTCGTCCAGGCACAGCACATATTGACGCGGGGCGGGGAAGCCGGCCTTGTTCAAGGCATCCATGACGCGGAATTCGCGGTCGATGGCATGGGCCGAAGCCAGCAACTTGGCGGCGGGGCCGGGCTTGGTGCGTAACACGAAGCGTTGCGTCGGGGTGGAGAGCTTGAAGGTGGGATTCGATTGCCCGCCCTTGAATTGCTCGATTTGCAGTTCACCGGCAAAGCCCGGGACGTGTTCGCGCATGTAGGTTTGCAGCGCTGCGACATCAAACTTTTGCCGTTCGGAAACCGGCTTGGTGCCGATGAATTCTTCGAACATGTTGTCTCCTGCGATTTGTTATCGAATTCATTCTACAACAGAAAATCGAACGACTGTACTATTTTTCGAGCCATTATAAAAATGGCCTTCGTTTAACTTCGTTTAATCATCGCATTTCTCGGAATTTTTTGTATTGTTCGTACAAAATTTCCATCGTCGTGCTGCGTGTATCGCCCTGCAGCGGGGCTGGGGGTGAAAGATTGGAAAAGCGCAGCACCCAATCGCCGGGGGCATCGCCCACATCCAGCGCGTTGATGCAGCCGGCGGTCTGCGCCAGGTTGCCCAGGAACGTGCGCCCGCCGGTCAGGGCATGCGAAAGAATTGCGCGGTTGACGCCGCCATGCAGCACCAGCAGCACCGTATCCCAGGAGCTGTCCTCGCGCAGCCGTTGCAAGGGCGGCAGCACGCGATCCATCAGCTGGCCTATGGTTTCGCCGCCCAGGAAGCGGCAATCTTCGGGCACGACACCTTCGAATGCGCCCGTGAATGCCTTGTGCAATTCATCGTCCGGTATCGCCGCGAGCTTGCCGCCGCGCAGCTCTTCCCATTCCGGCCAGCGTTCCAGTGCGATTTGCTGCCCAGTCTGCTGCAAAGCCAGCGTCGCGGTCTCCACCGTGCGCGGCAAGCCCGAGACGATGACGCGGTCGAAGCGCAAGCCCTCCTGCGCAAACAGCTTGCCCGCAGCTTCGGCTTGCAAGCGGCCTTGGCCGTCGAGCGGAACCTGTTCGGGATCGTAGGGCTTGCCGTCGTCATCGAAGTAGGTGACGCTGCCATGACGCATCAGGTAGATGCGGCGGCGCGCCGATGTCTTCGTCGAAACGGTCATTGGAAATTCGGCTTTCTTTTGTCGAGGAAGGCGGCGATGCCTTCCTGGGCGTCGGCGTGGTGCAACGCGTTGACGAAGCTGCGCTTTTCCGCCAGTAGCTGCGTTGAAAGGGAATTGGCCTCGGCCTCGCCAACCAGGCCTTTGATGCCGGCGACGGCGTTGGGGGAGAGTTCGGCCAGTTCATCCGCCCAAACCAGCGCGGCATCGAGCGCACTCTTGTCCGGCACGACGCGATTGACGATGCCAAGCTCGAGCAGGCGTTGCGCACCGACCGGCTTGCCTTCGATCAGGATTTCCGTGGCCAGTTGGCGCGGCAAGGCTTGCCGCAGGAACCACGTGGCGCCGCCGTCGGGCGTCAGGCCGACCTTCACGTAAGCCATCAGGAACTTGGCCGAACTGCCGGCGACGATCAAATCGCATGCCAGCGCCAGCGAAAACCCGGCTCCGGCCGCCGCGCCATCGACGGCGGCGATGACGGGCTTGGTGCAGTTGCGCAAGGCTTCGACCCAGCCGTTCAACTGCTCGATGGCGTCTTCCTGCTCCGATCTGTCCTTGGCGCGGTTTTCCTGCAAACGGTGCAGGTTGCCGCCGGAACTGAAGAAATGGTTTTCCCCGGTCAGGATCACCGCGCGGATCGAATCGTCGCGCTCGGCGGTCGACAAGGCTTCGATCGCGGCGGCATACATGTCGGGATGCAGCGCATTCTTGGCGGTGGGATTGGAAAGCGTGAGGATCAGCGTGGCATTGTGGCGCGAGGCGGTAAGTTCGGCGGACATGGATGCTATCGTAGGTGAAAGGTTAAACAAGGTAAAACACTGACGGTGACATTTGACGCGCGTGGCTTGAGAATTATATTCTGCAATGCAAACTGGGGCGATTCATTAAGGCGATGGGGCGATTGTCCCTTGAAACGTCAAGTATGGTCGATTTCACTTCGGCGTTGCAGAAGCGGCGCAATTTGGCAGAAATTTGCAGCCAAACAACTTTGCGTCGCATAGAATAAGGACACCTCGAAAAATCGTAGCGAGCGTGCCTACGCGGCCCGCCCAGCTCAGACCGAGAAGTGCAACCGTACGTAGGTACGGTGAGCATCGGAGACTCGAGATTGGCGAAGTTGCCAAATTCTGCAGTAGATTTTTAGAGGTGTCCTAAGAGTAGGAATAGTTAAGGAGCAGTTATGGCAAGACCGGAAAAGGTCCGCCTGGGTGAAATTCTCGTGCAACAAAAACTGCTCTCCGAAGAGCAGCTCCAGTTCGCATTGGGCGAACAGAAGCGCACGGGCCGCAAGTTGGGCCGTGTTTTCGTGGAAAACTCTTTCGTCAGCGAAGAGCAGATTTCCGGCGCTATCGCCAAGCAGCTCAACATCCCCTATATCAACCTCAAGTTCTTCAACACCAATCCGGCCACGGTGCGCCTCTTGCCCGAGACCCAGGCACGCCGCTTCCGCGCCATCGTGCTGGAAGACCGCCCGCTGTCGCTGTTGGTCGGCATGGCCGATCCAACCGACCTGTTTGCCTACGACGAAATCTCGCGCGTCTTGCGGCGCGGCATCGAACTGGCGGTCGTCAACGAATCCGAACTGCTGGCCGCGGTCGACCGCACCTACCGCCGCACCGAGGAAATCACCGATTTCGCGCGCGAACTCGAGCAAGACCTGGGCGACAATTACGTCGACTTCGGCACCCTGGCTTCCACGCCCAACCTGGAAGAAGCGCCCATCGTCAAGCTGCTGCAATCGGTGTTCGAAGATGCCGCGCAGGTGCGCGCCTCGGACATTCATATCGAGCCGCAGGAAAGCCGGCTGCAAATCCGCTTCCGCATTGACGGCATGCTGCACCTGCAAACCGAAGCCGATCTGAAGATCGCCTCTTCGCTGGCCTTGCGCCTGAAGCTGATGTCGGACCTCGATATTTCGGAAAAGCGCCTGCCGCAGGATGGCCGTTTTGCCATGAAGGTCAAGAACAACAAGATCGACGTGCGTATTTCGACCATGCCGACGCAATATGGCGAATCGGTGGTGATGCGCCTGTTGAACCAGACCGGCGCCAATTTGCGGCTGGATGCCATCGGCATGCCGCCGGCCATGGTCAAGCGCTTCCGTGAGATCATCGCCCGTCCCAACGGCCTGATCCTCGTCACCGGCCCGACCGGCAGCGGCAAGACCACCACGCTCTACGGGGCCCTGGCCGAGCTCAACACCATGGAGCGCAAGCTGATCACGGTGGAAGACCCGGTCGAATACCGCTTGCCCGGCATCAATCAGGTGCAGGTCAACGAAAAGATCGAATTGACCTTCGCGCGCGTGCTGCGCTCAGCCTTGCGCCAAGACCCGGACGTGGTGCTGGTGGGCGAAATGCGCGACCAGGAAACCGCATCGATCGGCTTGCGCGCGGCGTTGACAGGCCACTTGGTGCTGTCCACGCTGCACACCAACGACGCCGCCAGCACGCCGATCCGCCTGATGGACATGGGTGTGCCGCGCTACATGGTCAGCACCGCCTTGCAGGTGGTGCTGGCGCAGCGGCTGGTGCGCCTGATCTGCGAAAGCTGCACCCAGCCGGGCGAATTGACGACGACAGAACATGAATGGCTCAAGCAAGTGCCGGAAGAAGCCGCCGGCAACCTGGTGTTCCAGCGCGGCCGCGGTTGCGCGCACTGCAATGGCACGGGTTATAACGGCCGTACCGGTGTCTATGAGATGCTGGAAGTGACGACCGAGGTGGCCGATGCCGCCAACAATCCCGACCCGGCTTATTTCCTTGCCGTGGCACGCCGCCAGATGGCCGGCCATACGCTCCGTACGCACGCGGTAGCGCTGGCGCGCTCAGGCAAGACCACGGTCGCCGAAGCGATGCGCGTTTCCAATCAAATCGAAGACTAGATGGTGCCCTGATGCCGTTTTTCGCCTATAAAGCCCGCAACGCGCGCGGCGAATTGCTGCAGGGCGTGCTGGAAGGCCCTGACAGCAATGGCGTGGCCGACCAGTTGTTCAATACCGGCGTAACGCCGGTGCAAATCACGCTCACCAGGAATCCCAATGCGGCAAAAGGCGAGGGCTTGTGGGCGCGCCTGACCGAGAAAAAGGTTCAGCAGATGGACGTGCAATTGTTCAGCCGGCAGCTCTATACACTGCTCAAGGCCGGCGTGCCCATCATGCGCGGCTTGAACGGTTTGCAGGAGTCGGCCGTCAACAAGTCCTTCGGCAGGGTGGTCAAGGATTTGCGCGAATCGCTCGACGCCGGGCGCGAACTGTCGGCGGCGATGCGGCGCCATCCTGAGGTGTTCAGCCTGTTCTACATCAACATGGTGCGCGTGGGCGAACTGACCGGCCGCCTTGATGAAATTTTCCTCCGCCTGTTCGACTATCTCGAATTCGACCGCGACATGCGCGCGCGCATCAGCGCGGCCCTGCGTTATCCGACTTTCGTGATTATTGCGATGATCGCCGCCATCGCCGTCATCAACGTCTTCGTGATCCCGGCATTTGCCAAGGTATATGCCGGTTTCCACGCCGAACTGCCTTTGATGACGCGCATTCTCATCAGTACTTCCGATTTCACGATTCACTATTGGCTGCTGATCGTGGCAATCGTGATCGGCGCGGCCCTCGGCTTTCGCTTGTGGATCGGAACCGTCAAGGGGCGCTACACCTGGGACAAGATGAAGTTGCGCTTTCCGGTTGCCGGGAAGATCATGCTCAAAGGTACTTTGTCGCGCTTCGCGCGCAGCTTCGCGCTGTCGTCGAAGAGCGGTGTGCCCATCGTTCAGGGCCTCTCCGTGATCTCCCAGACCGTCAATAACGCCTACATCGCCAGCCGCGTCGAGCAGATGCGCGATGGCGTCGAGCGCGGTGAAAGCATTCTGCGCACCGCCGTTGCCACGGGCGTGTTTACGCCTGTGGTGCTGCAAATGGTTGCCGTCGGCGAAGAAACCGGTGAAATCGACGATTTGATGGACGAGATCGCCGCCATGTATGAGCGCGAGGTCGACTATGAATTGAAGACGCTTTCGGCGCAGATCGAACCGATCCTGATCGTCTTTCTCGGTGTGTTGGTTCTGATCCTTGCGCTGGGCGTGTTCCTCCCTATCTGGGATCTCGGACGGGTTGCCTTGCAGCAAAATCACTGATGCCAAGCCGGTCTCGACATCCGCGTGGCTTCACCCTCATTGAATTGGCGGTGGTGGCAGTCATTGTCGCCGTCCTGGCCGGCCTCTTGTTGAAGCGCGCCTTGTACTATCAGGAGCAGGCCGAACGTGTGTCGATGGAGCAAACGCTGGGCATTTTGCGCAGCGCCATGCATCTGCAAATGGCCGATCGGCTGTTGCACCCAGCCCTGCGGCCCATGTCACAGCTTGCGGGCGACAATCCCATGAACTGGCTGGCCGAGCGGCCACCCAACTATGTCGGCGAATATGCGGCGCCCAGGCCGGGCCAGATTGCGCACGGCAACTGGTATTTCGATACCAATGAGCGCACGCTGGTCTATCTGCCAACCTATGACGAACACTTGCAGACCGCACCCGGCGAGAATGGCGCGCTGCGTTTCCGCTCACACTTGTCAACGGGCAATACTATCGGCTATGCAGCAAATGGCGCATCGACTCAAACCTTCGAGGGCGTCGTACTAGAGCCGGTGAAGCCCTACAAATGGTTTTGATGACACCTTATTTGCGCCTGCGCAACAGTAAAACGCAGAACAGAAGGGATTTTGCAATTGTTTTCAATTGTTTGTGGATTATTCACGGAGTCACACTTTGACTTGCGTTGCAGAAAGCTTATACTCGCCTCATAAGAACCAGCGTCCCATATTGTGGGATAGCGATCGCGGGATTGAGCCCAGTGTTCGAACCTTCGCATCCAATGGCACTGGCGTTCCATTTCGGGGCGGTTGTTTATCTATCTAGGAGCATTACATGCGCAAGAATTTTGTTAAGAGCAAGCAACAGGGCTTCACGCTGATCGAGCTGGTGGTCGTCATTGTCATTCTGGGTATCTTGGCTGCGACCGCGATTCCGCGTTTCGCGAACATGCAGACCAACGCCCGTTATGCTGCGATCAATGGTGCGTATGGCGCCATTAACTCGGCGATGGCTATCGCGCATGCGCAGTCCCTGGTTAACGGCACGAACACGTCGGCAACAAGCACGGTGACCCTGGATGGCGTGACAGTGAACATGGCATTTGGTTACCCGGACGGATCCGCGACCGGCATTTCTGCCGCCGTCAACGGTTTGACGGGGACGAATTGGACCTTGACCGGCCAAGCTGCCTCTGGGGTAACGGTCCAGAATCTGTCCAGCCCTCTTGCAACCTGCCAAATCGTGTACGCGGAAGCAGCTAGCGCGGCTGCGCCTGCAACTGCTACGCTGACCGCTACCGTCGCCGGTTGCTAATCTTGGATTTAACCTGATGAAGCCCGACGATTTTTCGTCGGGCCATCTTTCGCTCAGTGGTTGTACAAATGCGTGCTGGGCATTCTAGTCGATCAATCGAATGGCAAGTGCGCGGTTTTACGCTCGTTGAACTGGTCGCCGTCATTCTCATCATGGGAATCATGGCGGCGGTTGCGATTCCGCGCTTCGCCAACGTCTCCTCTTTCAATATCCGGCAGTTCAGCGATCAATCTCTTGCCGTAGTGCGTTACGGGCAGAAGATGGCGATCGGGCAGAATGTGCCGGTGTATGTGCGCCTCAATGGATCGAGCGTCGCATTGTGCTACGACTCAGCTTGTTCCCAGCCGGTTGCCGCGCCCAATAATGCCAACAGCGGCAGTTCCGCCACGCTCGCCGCTTGCGCCAGCAGCAATTCCTGGGACTGCGAAGGCGCGCCCACCGGTGTCACGTTCACCGCGACCAATGCGGGCGGCACCTCGTTCATCGGCGGCAGCCCATTGTTTTATTTCAGCCCCCAGGGCAAGCCCTACAAGACGGGCGAGACCGAACCCAACACGGCCTTCAATTCACTGCTGACCATCACGATTTCCGGCAGCGCCGGGACATATAGTTTCTTTGTCGAGCAGGAGACCGGCTATGTCCATCGCTAACCGGTCGCGGCGAACGAGGGGCCACGGGGTGACGATGGTCGAGCTGATCATCTTCATCGTCGTGGTCAGCATCGCTGTGGTGGGTGTGTTGCTGGTGATGAACGTCAATTCGGCACGCAGCGGCGACGCGCAGTTGCGCAAGCAGGCGCTATCCATTGCCGAAGCCTTGCTGGAAGAAGTGGAGAGCGCAAGCTTCACTTATTGCGACCCGCAAGATCTCAGTGCCACCACCGTCACCGCATACACGCAATGTTCGGTGCCGGAAGGTGTGGGGCCTGAAACCGGCAATGTCCGTCCATATGACAATGTCAACGACTATGTCACTGCATTGGGTACGCAAAAAAGCATCGGCCTGCTAGACGTGAATGCCGTTTCGGCGGCCGTGCAAACGGGAACCTACGTGCCCTGCATCACGATTTCCAGCACGACGCTTGCAAGCATGGAAGCCGATGGCGGAGCAAACCCTGCCATTGGTAGTGCGTTGCTGATACGTATCGACGTCTATAACGGCAACGGCATCACCGTTACCTGCGGCAGCACAGGCGCGCTGACGCCCATCGTCGCACTGGAAGGCTATCGCACCCAATATGCGCCGCGGGTGATCCCATGAAACACATATCGCCTGACGCACTTGTGCGCGCACCGCTGCGGCGCCAAGGCGGGTTCACGCTGGTTGAAGTGGTGATCGTGATCATTCTCACTTCCATTATTGCGGTGGGTGTTGCCGTCTTCATCCGCATACCGGTGCGCAGCTATGTCGATAGCGCGGCGCGCGCAGACCTGGTCGATACGGGCGACACTGCGCTGCGCCGCATGGCGCGCGACTTGCGCCTGGCCTTGCCCAATAGCGTGCGCGTGAACACCGATGGCAGCGGCGCTTCTTACATTGAATTGTTGTTGACGCGAACGGGCGGGCGCTATTTGGCGTTGGAAGACGCACCGTCCGGCGGACACTACCTCGACTTTATCAACGGCAACCTGCAGTTCGACATCGTCGGCCCGATACCGACCTTGGAGCAGACGATACAGGCAGGCACGGACAGCGTGGTCGTCTATAACCTGAGGCCGGGCACACCCGGGACCGACGCCTATCAGACTTCCGGCCAAATGAACCGGGCGCTGATTGCCAGCATCAGCGGTCCAACCATCACGATGGCCAGCCCCAGCCCATTTTCCCCCGCGTCGCAACAGTCGCCCAGCCATCGCTTCCAGGTCATCAGCGGCCCGGTTACCTACCGCTGCGACCCGAGCACGGGAAAGTTGACGCGCTACTGGAATTACACGATCGCAGCGACCCAGCCGACCTCGGTCGCGGCCCTATCGACCGGAGCAAACGCCCAGAACGCCTTGATGGCGGCCGGCGTCAATAGCTGCAGTTTTTCCTATTCGATCCCTACCTCGATGAGCAGCGCCATCGCCGTGCTGGAGATCCATCTGGCATCGACCGATTCGGGCAGCAGCCAGGTCGGCTTGTTCCAACAAGTGCACGTCGACAATACGCCATGACATATCCATTGACCAAACCAGCCGGCGGGGCCAGCTCCAGGGGATTCGCCATCGTGTCCGCGATCTTCCTGATCGTGGTGCTGGCGGCGCTCGGCGTCGGCATAGTGGTGTTTTCCAAAGCCCAGCAAGCCAGTTCGGCCTATGACGTGCAAGGGTCGCGCGCATACCAAGCGGCCCGTGCCGGCCTGGAGTGGGCGTTGTACCGGAGGGACAGTCCGGCTAACTATAACCCGACCAATGATGCCGCCACGAACAAGATTCCAGGCTACTGCAAGCTGAGCTCGTCCACGCCGCCCTATGGGGCATCGCTGCAGACCGGAAGCACGATGACTTACTTGCACGTGCCAAATTCCGAGAGTACCGACACCAATCTCACTTTGGGAGCGCCGACCTTGTCGCAATTTACCGTCACGGTGCATTGCGATGTCACTGTGACAGTGCCGGATATCAATAATGAGGACTACAACGGAAACCCCGTCGTGGTCGTGGTGCGCACGATTACGTCAACGGCCTGCAATCAGCCGGTAAGCGGTGCTACCACAAAGTGTCCCAATCCGAATCCCGGACTCGAATACGTGCAACGTAAAGTACAGGTCAATATGCAACAAATCGATTGATTTGCTAACGGATTAGGCAAAGTTGCATCGATGTAATAGAATGAATTTACCTGAGGCAAGAGACTCGTTGATGAAGAAATGGCATAAATGGCTGACGTGGTACGCGCTGCTCATTTGCATGCTGGGCTGGCATTGTGCTGCTTATGCCGGCACCATTACATTCAACGCTTTGCCCAACCAAACCTACGGTGTCGCGCCTTTCACCGTGTCTGCGACATCCACTTCCGGCGGGACGATTACCTTTACTTCCACGACTACCGGGGTTTGTACCGTCAGTGGGACAAATGGATCAACCGTAACTGTGATCGCTGCGGGGACATGCACGATCAAGGCCAGCCAGAGTGGATCGACCGCGGTGTCGCGCTCATTTACCGTCGCGAAGGCCAGCCAGACGATTACTTTCGCGTCGCTGGCCAACCGCACCGATGCGGCCAGGCCTTTTGCGATCAGCGCCACCGCAAGCTCCGGCCTCACGGTAACTTTCACCTCGCAAACCACGTCGACCTGCACGGTATCGGGCACCACGGTGACCGTGGTTGCCGATGGCACCTGCACTATCGCCGCCGACCAGGGCGGCAACGGTAACTACAACGCTGCATCGACAGTGACGCAATCCTTCGCCATCACGGCGTTTTGCGCGCCGCCACCCAATATTCCGAACAGCGTTTCCGTGACATGCGTTTGCGATACCTTCAATCGCGCGAGCATCAATCCTTCGCCGATGTTCGGCGGCACCAATTGGGCGGTGTCCACCAGCGACAGCACCGGCGTCACGCCTTATATCAATGCCACGACCGGATTGCTGCGCTTGACAGAGAACACCGGCGACAACGCCAAGGCCGCAACGGCGCCCGGCATCTATCCGGCGGCCGGCAACTATATCTCGGTCGAATTCAACCACTATGCCTACAACGGCTCCGGCGCGGACGGCGTGGCCGTCACCTTGTCCGACTCGTCTATCCCCGCCGTGCCCGGGGGCTACGGCGGCTCGCAAGGCTATGCGCCGGAAGGCACGCCCGGTTTTGCCGGCGGCTGGCTCGGCACGGCGCTTGACGAATACGGCAACTATTCGACCAACACCGAAGGCCGCAACGGTGGCAGCGCTGCCGGCTTCACGCCGGAGGAAGTCGGCATGCGCGGGCCGGGCAGCGGGACGAACGGTTACTACTGGATTACCGGCACCGGCGGCAATCCTGGCGGCTTGAGCATCGACAACCATACTTCGACAACACCTTCGCCGGGCTACATGTATCAGGTCATCGTCGATGCGCGTACTGAAACTTCGGGCACGGTCAACGTCAGCGTCAATCGCGACTCCACGACTTATGACGGCAACAATTATTCGGCTATCATCGCGCCCTTTAACGTGTATCCGGCCGCGCAGACTGCCTTGAGTTCCGGCTGGATTTCGCAAGTCGTGCCGAACTATTGGCAGATTTCCTTCACCAGCTCGACCGGCGGCTCGACCAATATCCACGAAATCGGCGACATGCGCATTTGTGCGCAAACGGTGTATCCGCCCTCGGGCAGCCAGGCCAACGGCTTTTCGGCCATCGATTCGGCCTATCCGGCGGCGTCGGGTTCCACCGTGCCGGCTTACCAGAACTTCCAGACCGGCGACATCTACATGAAGCTGCAGGGCACGCCGTTCAAGCTTTGGGTGGCCGCCTTGACGTCGAGCGGCATTTCGACCGCCTATTCGGCAACGACAACGAAATACGTGTTGCTGAACCTGGTGCAAAATGCCAACGGCGCAGCCTGCGGCCCGGATTCCGCCCGCACCTGCACCACCGCCTGCACCAATCAAGCGGCAGTGACGGGCGGCAACCAGATATTGACCTTCCCCAGCGGTTCCACAACTGGCGCCTTGATGACTTCGGCGTTTACGCTCAATACCGCCTATCCCGACCTGGTGGCGGTCATGAAGGAGTGCACCAGCTCGGCCTGCACCAGCTTCACGTCGACGGCACCGGCCTGCTCGGCCGATTCGTTTTCGGTGCGCCCGACGGGGGTTACCTCGGTGGTGTCGAATGCCACCAATGCCAATGCCACCGGGAGCCCGGTGTTTGCCGCAGGCAGCGGCGGCTTCACCCTCACGGCCGTCACCGCCGGCGTAACCGGCCAGCCTAGCGGCTATACCGGGCTGCTTCGGGTCAACAATGCGGCAGTGCAGGGGGTGCTCGATGCGGGCGAAAGTTCACCCTGGACGCCCACCGCCGGTGCCGTCGCGGCCTCGCCGGCGAACCAGAACATCACGTTCCCGGCGGCGACTTCCGGCACGGGCAGCGCCAGCTCGAACGGTACCTTTACCTATGGCGAAGTCGGCGCCTTCCTGCTGCCGGGCTATAGCCCGACCGATTCGACGAACTACAAAACCGTGCGCGGCGTCTACGACGGCGTGACTTCCGCCACGGACTGCCCCAGCGGCAGCGTCAGCGTGGGGCAGTGCGATACCTTGCGCCTGACAACCTGGACCGGCGTGGACAGTGTCAGCACCAAGAACGACTGCAATATCGACAGCTACTCCAACACTATCGACGCGAACGGCAAATACGGCTGCAACTTCGGCAACATCGTCAATACGGCCACGATCGGCCGTTTCTCGCCCGATCACTACGTGCTTGCCGCCTCGCCGGCGGCGGCCATCACGCCGCGTAGCGACATGTCTTCGGCTTGCGAGGTCGCGTTGAAGACGAGCGATGCGAGTTTCGTCCCGTTTTCCTACATGAGCGAACCCTTCGATATCAAATTCACCCTCGATGCGGTGAATGCTTCCGGAGGCATCACACGGAATTACCAAGGCAATTACGTCAAGTTCAGTTCGATGAACACCGTGGCGCCGTGGACCGCAACCACGCCCGGCAGCACCGGGACGATGGGGCTGGCCATGGCGGCGACCAATGCCACGCAACCCGGCTATACCAATTCGGCCACGACTTGCTCGGTGTTTTTCAGCTCGACCGGTGTGACGTCGTATAGCTGCCCCAGCGTGACCATCCTGCCTGTGGCCAATGGCGGGGTGCCGCGTGTCGTGGCGCTGACCACGCCGACCGTTCCCAGCATGAGCTGGTCGATCGGCACGGGCAACGGCGGCGTGGGCAGCTTCGAGGCCAATGTGAGCCTGATGCGGCTGACTGCCGGCCCGGATGGGCCGTTCAATACGCTGGGCGTCGGCATTTTGCCAACCGATACCGATAGCATCACGACGACCGGACTCAATCTGGTGACCAACAACGGCCCGGCCAGCCCCAGCGTGGATCGCGTGTCCTTGGGCACTACCGCCGTCAAATTCGGCATGCTGAAGTTATTGAACAGCTTCGGTTCGGCGGCATCCAGTTTGCCGATTCAGGCGCAGATGTTGTACTGGAACGGCGCCGCCTTTGCGGTCAATTCCAAGTCAACCGGTGTCGTGCCGAATCTCAGCTACGATAGCTGCACTGCGATCAACGGCAGCAACATCGGCATGACCTTCCAGGGCAATATTGCTGCCTGCAATACCTACGTTCCCACCACGACCACGATTTCCAATGGCCAGGCAAACCTGATTTTGCCGGCGCCGGGGCAGAGCGGCAGCATTACGATGACCGATTTGGCCAGCACCTCTTCGCCAAGCGGCACGGCCTGTTCGGGCAGCACGACCAGATCGACCGCGACAGGCATCAACGCCACCTATTTGCAAGGCAACTGGAATGGCTCCAGCACCTACACGGTAAACCCGTCGGCGCTTGCCACATTCGGCGTATACAGCGGTGTACCGCAGGTGATCTACATCAGAGAATCGTATTGACTTCCGTTAATTGTGGAAGAGGAGTAGCGCGAGGCGTTGCGTGGAGTTGGATTTGTTGTCGCAGATTGCCGAAAAGCGATTGACAACAAGGACTTATTGACTTAACTTCAAGCAACTTCTCAATAAAACCTTGATCGGCAAGGGAATTGTTTCGTAGCCCGCGCTGCTATGTAAATTCCCGCCTCGGCAAACAAGCATGGGTCTATTCAAGAAAGACAAAAAACTCGCTGGTTGGTTGTCTATCGTCCCGGGCGATGAAGGGGTTCGTGCCGCACATATTAACCGGTTGCCGGCCGGCGCGCCACTGGTCGAGTGGGTGGCCAGCTTCCCGCTGATCAAGGCCGCGGGCGACAAGCCGCTCGAACGGCTTGCCAAGGAGGCGCATGCCAATCGCTATGCCTGCACCACCTTGCTCGGACCGGACGAATATCAATTGCTGTCGGTCGAGGCGCCGACGGTCCCGGCCGAAGAATTGAAGACGGCGATACGCTGGCGCCTGAAAGACATGCTGGACTTCCACGTCGATGACGCGACGATAGATGTGTTCGACGTGCCGCTCGACAAGGATGCGCCGGTGCGCACGCGCTCGATGTATGCCGTTGCCGCGCGCAACCAGATCATCCAGCGGCACCAGGAAATGTTCGGCAAGGCGAAAATAGAACTCAAAGCCATCGATATTCCCGATCTTGCCCAGCGCAATATTTCGGCTTTGCTTGAACCGCCGGGGCGCGGCCTGGCCATGCTGTCATTCGATGAGCACGGCGGCCTGTTGACGGTAACCTATAAGGGCGAGCTTTATCTGGCGCGCCGCATCGACGTCACCCTGCCGCAATTGGCGGGGGCAAGCGGCGAGCAAAAGTCGGCCCTGTACGACAAGATCACGCTCGAGCTGCAGCGCTCGCTCGATCACTTCGACCGGCAATATCACTTCATCACCGTCGCCAAGCTGTTGCTCGCGCCAATGGGCGAAGAAAACGCGCCGCTGCAGGCCAGCCTGAAAGAGAACCTCTACACGCCGGTCGATTCGTTCGATCTCGACGGCGTGCTTGACCTGTCGAAAGTGCCTGACCTGAAATCGCCGGCCATGCAGCAGCACTATTTCCTTGCCCTGGGCGCTGCCTTGCGATTCGAGGAGGCCGTGCTGTGAGCCAGCAGATCAATCTGTTCAATCCGATCTTCCTCAAGCAAAAGAAAATCTTTGCCGCCTCGACCATGGCTCAGTCGCTGGGCGTGATCGTGCTGGCTTGCATATTGATATCGGTGTACGCCGGCTGGCAGTTGAATATGCGCGAAAAGCAGGCAGCGCAATCGGCAGGGCAGGCAAGCAAGCTCAAGGCCAGACTGGACAACGCCGCCATACAATTTGCCCCGCATCAGGCCGATCCGTCGTTGGCGATCCAATTGCAAAAGACCGAGGAAGACGTCACTTCGCTGCAGCGCGTTGAAGATGCGCTCAACGGCGGCGGCTTCGGCGATACCAAGGGATACTCGATCTATTTTCGCTCCTTTTCGCGGCAAATCGTCGACGGGCTGTGGCTGACGGGCGTCAACATCAATGGCGCAGGGCGGCAGATCGATTTGAAGGGGCGCGCTCTGCGTGCCGACCTGGTGCCGGAATACCTGAAGCGCCTCGGGCGCGAGGCGGAAATGAAATCGAAAACCTTCGCCACGCTCGACATGAAGGTGCCTCTTGTCGACGTGCCGCCCGGCCCCGACGGCAAGATCAGGCCGTCTGTGCCGGCCGCTTATATCGAATTCGATCTCGAATCGATCGAAAACGGCGGCGACAAGGATGCTGAGGGGAAGGGTAAATGAAGCAATTCTGGCTGCGCTATTCGACCAGGATCGACGCGCTCGGGTTGCGCGAGCGCGTGGCAATATTTGTCGTGCTGGTCATACTCGTGATCGCCTTGTTCGACTCGCTCGTCCTTGAGCCGCAGTTTGCCAGGGAAAATGCGCTGTCCCAGCAGGTCGAGCACGATCAGTCGCAAGTCGCCCAGATGCAGTCCCAGATTCAGGCCCTGGCCAATTCCTATGCCCAGGATCCGGATGCGGCGAAACGCAAGCAACTCAACGCGCTGTTGCAAAAATCAAACCGAATGCGCGGCGAACTCCAAGATATGCAAAAGGGCTTGGTTGCGCCTGATAAAATGGCGACGTTGCTGGAAGACATCCTGCGCCGCAACGGCAAGCTGCGTCTGGTGGCTTTGCATACGCTGCCGGTATCGGATTTGCTGGAGCCGGAGAAGAAAGACGAGGCGAAGGGCGCTTCGACCGACACACAAAAGAAGGCCGATGGCGCCAGGCTGCCAGCAGGCTCCAATCTGGTTTTCAAGCATGGCGTCGAAATGGTCATCGAGGGCAACTACCTCGACATGCTCGATTACATGCAGGCGCTCGAAGGAATGCCGTGGCAACTGTTTTGGAGCAAAGCCAGGCTTTCGGCCGGCGATTCGGGGAAACTGACCCTGACCTTGACGCTGTACACGCTAAGCCTGGACAAGAATTGGTTGACGATTTGACGATGACGACGCTCAAGACATGCTGTGCCGCCGCCGGTCTTGCCTTGGCCGTCATGGCGCAGGCGGAAAACCTGCCCGATCCGACCAAAGCGCCGGTGGGCTATGCCACGGGCGAGACGGTAGCCTCGGGACCGGTGCTGCAATCGATTCTGATTTCGCCGACGCGGCGCATCGCCGTCATCAGCGGCAAGACATTGCATGTGGGCGACAGCTTTGAAGATGCGAAGGTGGTGTCGATCAACGAAAACGAAGTGGTGTTGATGAGCGGAGGGGGCAAACAGGTATTGCGGCTATACCCGCTCCTGCGCAAGACCGCGGCAGACAACCGGCCCGGCGGCAAGCTTGATAGTCCGGGACAACAAAAGTAAGGGAAAGCGTGCGTACATTCATCCTGCTCACCACGGCGCTCGCGCTGGCGGCATGCCAGACGCCGGCGTCCAGACACGGTACCTATGACGACATCAAGTCGTCGCTGGATCAGGCTGCCGCGACGGCCAAGCCAAGCTCTCCCGACGCCGCGGCCGCTGCCTTGCTTCCCCCGCTCAATATCGCCGTTCCGCCGGTCAAGGCGCCGCTCGAAGAACGTTTTTCGGTCAGCTTCAACAACGTGCCCGCCAGCCAGTTTTTCAATGCCATTGTCTCGGGAACGCACTACAACATCCTGGTCCATCCCGAAGTCGGCGGCACCATCTCGGCCAACCTGAAGAACGTCACCTTGTTTGAGGCGCTCGACGCGATTCGCGACCTGTACGGTTACGATTACACCGTCGACGGCAACCGCATTACGATCAAGCCCTTGACCATGCAGACCCGCGTGTTCCAGGTGAATTACCTCACGGGCTCGCGCAAGGGCACATCGGATACCCGCGTAACGTCGAACTCCGCCGTGACACTGGCCGGCAACGGTAGTAACGGTTCAAGCAATGGCACAAGTTCCAACGGCACGTCGCAGCAGAACAACGGCTCCAACACGAGCGGGCTGACCAACGGCACAAACCAGCAGAACGGCCAGAACAATGGCAACAACAACGGCCTGCCTACGTCCTCGTTCATCGATAGTTCCAAGGTCAGCACGGCCTATGCTGCCGACTTCTGGGGCGACCTGAAGACCGCCCTCGAAGCGATCGTCACCAAGGACAACGGCCGCAGCGTCGTGATCAGCCCGCAATCGGGCGTGGTGGTGGTGCGCGCCATGCCTGACGAGTTGCGCAATGTTGCTGCCTATTTGCGCGCATCGCAGCTCTCGGTCGATCGCCAGGTCATCCTCGAGGCGAAGATCCTTGAAGTGCAATTGAGCAGCAATTACCAGGCCGGCATCAACTGGGCATCGCTTGCCACATTCCACGGTGGCAGCACTACGAGTTCGCTCGGCTTCGGCCAGCCCGGCACAGTTCTCAACAATACGCCCAACTCGACCCTGGGCAACCTCGGCGCGGCAGCGCTCAGCGCAGTGACGGGCACCTCTTTCCTGCCGGCCAGCACCAATTCCGGTTCGGTGTTTGGCCTGGCCCTGCAAACGAGCAATTTTGCCGCGTTGATTTCCTTCCTCGAATCGCAAGGCACGGTGCACGTGCTGTCGAATCCGCGCATTGCCACGCTGAACAATCAAAAAGCCGTGCTCAAGGTCGGCAGCGACGATTTCTTCGTCACCGGCGTCACCACGACCACCACCACGAGCGCAGTGTCGAACAACGTTTCGCCCACCGTCACACTTGAGCCTTTCTTCTCCGGTGTCGTGCTTGACGTGACGCCGCAGATCGATGCCGACGGCAACATCATTTTGCACGTCCATCCCTCGGTGACAAAAGTGACTTCGGTGACGCAAACGATCAACCTGGGCTTTGCCGGCACGCTGGTGTTGCCGCTCGCATCGAGCTCGACGCAGGAAACCGACAGTATCGTTCGCGGTCTCGACGGCCATATCGTAGCCATCGGCGGACTGATGCGCCAGACCACGACGGCAGATCGCTCCGAGGTGCCGGGCGCGGGTGACATGCCTATCCTCGGCGCCTTGTTCCGCAATACCGGCCAGACCACGGCCAAGAGTGAACTGGTGATCCTGATTAAGCCGACCGTCGTCAAGGATGGCGGCAGTTGGGAGCAGAACATACTCGAGAGCCAGCGTCACGTGCAGGAGCTCGATCCGCGCAGCGTTACGCCCTTGTATTGAGTTCGATGGCGCTGGGCGATCCATCAGACAAGTCGTGTTGGGATCATGTATAAATCGCATTTCGGACTGAACGAACCGCCGTTCGGCATCACGCCTGATACCAGCTTCTTTTTCCTCTGCCCAAGCTCGCAGGAAGCATTGAATACCTTGCTCGTTGCGGTGCGCAACGGCGAAGGCTTCATCAAGATCACCGGCGAAGTCGGCACCGGCAAGACGCTCCTGTGCCGCAAATTCATGGCCACGCTTGAGGCCGATTTCGTCACCGCCTATATCCCCAACCCTTTTCTCGAACCGCGCACGCTTCTCATGGCGCTGGCCGAAGAGCTGGAAATCGAACTCAATCACGACGTCGATCAGCATCATCTGCTGAAATCGATCAATCACCGATTGCTGGTGTTGGCCCGCGAAAACAAGCGCGTGGTCGTCTGCATCGACGAGGCGCAGGCGATTCCGCTCGAAAGCCTCGAAGCGCTGCGCCTGTTGACCAATCTCGAAACCGAAAAACGCAAGCTGCTGCAAATCGTCCTGTTCGGCCAGCCCGAACTGGATCGCAACTTGCAAAACCAGGCGATCCGCCAACTGGCGCAGCGCGTCACGTTCCACTACCGTCTGACGCCGCTGACACGTGACGATCTCGATTTTTACCTCTCGCATCGCCTGAACGTGGCGGGTTTTTCCGGGGCACGCCTGTTTTCCCGCGGCGCGGTGCGGGTCTTGAGCGTCAGTAGCGGCGGCATTCCGCGCCTGGTCAACATCCTGGCGCACAAGTCGCTGATGCTCGCCTACGGCGAGGGCCGGCGCGAAGTATTGGCGCGTCACGTAAAAGCCGCTGCGCGCGATACCATTGCGGCAAAGAGCATCTGGCGCTACTGGTGGTGGCTGCCGGTGGCGGCATTTTTGGCCGGCAGCGGCGTGGTCTGGGCCTATTTCAAATGAGCTTGATCAATCAAATGCTTCAGGACCTGGAGCAGCGCAGCGTCGGCAACCAGGTACGCAGTGGCATCCACGGGCAGATACGCGCCGTGCCTGAGCGTCGGCGCATGCATCCGGCATGGTGGCTGGTAGTGCTATTGACGGTGTTTTTGATCGGCGCGGTTGTTTGGTATCTGACGCGGCCGGCGCCGGCACAACCGCTTGCACCCAATCTGGTGCTCAAGATCGCGCCGCAACTCGGCACCTTGCCTTCGCCCGCTGCGCAAGAACCGTTGCCAATCGATGCTGCGCCTGCGCCCATCGCGGCTCCGCAGGCAGCAATGCCTGCTCCTGCGTCTGCCGAGATGGAGCCGCCGCCACGCAAGGAAGTTGCGCATGATACGGCGCGCGAGGTCGAAAAGCAGCCTGAACCCAAACTTCAGGAACCGGCCAGGGAGCGGGTTGCGAAGGAAACCGCACCACCCAGAACGGAAGACGCCAAACCCACCGGCGTGACCAAGCAAGTCAATGAGTTGACACCGCAACAGCGCGCGGAGAACGAATATCGCGAAGCGGCGGTCCTGCTGCAGTCGAACCGGCAAGCGGAGGCGACGGTGATGCTGGAGCAGGCAGTAAAGCTCGATCCTCACCATGCCGGCGCGCGCCAGATGCTGATCGGCCTGTTGCTGCAAACCAAACGCCAGGACGAATCGGTACGGCTGGCCCAGGATGGCTTGGCGCTCGATCCATCGCAATCGGGCCTGACCATGATCCTGGCGCGCGTGCAGTTGGAGCAAGGCGATCTGCATGCGGCCTTGACGACGATGGAGCAGGGCCTGCCCTATGCAGGAACAAATGCCGACTACCATGCCTTCATGGCTGCGCTCCTGATCCGCGACAAACGCAATAAGGAAGCCATCGAGCAATACACGGCGGCCTTGACGGCACAGCCGCAAAACGGCGTCTGGTGGATGGGCATCGGCATGGCGCTGCAGGCGGAAAATCATCTGCCCGAAGCGCGTGAAGCCTATACGCGCGCCAAGCGCGGCAACGGCCTGACGCCGGAACTGCAAGCCTTTGTCGATCAACGTCTGGCGCAGTTGCCCAAGCCCTGATCAGGCGCGCGCCAATCGCTCCAGCGCCGTGCGCAAGGTGTCATCCTTCTTGGCAAAGCAGAAGCGCACGATACCGCTATCCTTGGGTTCGCGATAAAACGCCGACACGGGTATCGCCGCCACGCCGATTTCCCTGGTCAGCCAGGTTGCGAATTCCGCTTCTCCCGCGCCGGATATCGCGCTGTAATCAACACACTGGAAATAGCTGCCTGAAGCAGGCAAGAGTTTGAAGCGCGTGTGTTCCAGGCCGGCGCGGAACAGATCGCGTTTTTGCTGATAGAAGCCTGAAAGTTCGCGGTAAGGGCGCGGATCGGCCATATACGACGCGATGCCGTGCTGCATCGGCGTGTTCACGGTGAACACATTGAATTGGTGGACTTTGCGAAATTCCGCCGTCAAGGCAGCCGGCGCGGCGACATAACCCACCTTCCAGCCCGTGACGTGATAAGTCTTGCCAAAGCTCGATACCACGAAGCTGCGCGCGGCCAGTTCCGGGTGGCGCGCCACGGATTCATGCGCAATGCCGTCATAGACCATGTGTTCATAGACTTCGTCCGACAAAACCAGGATGTCGGTGCCGCGCACCAGCTCGGCCAGTTTTTTCATGTCCTCCGGGCCGAACACGGTTGCCGTCGGATTGTGCGGCGTGTTGATCATGATCAGTCGCGTCTTGGGTGTGACCGCACCGGCCACCTTGTCCCAATCGACCGCATAGCCGTTGGCACCAAGCTGCATCGGCACGCACACGGCAACGCCACCGGCGAGCGCGATTGCCGGCAGATAGCTGTCGAAGGCCGGCTCGATGACGATCACTTCGTCACCCGTATGCACCGAGCACAGAATGGCAGTAAGCAGGGCCTGCGTCGCACCGGCAGTCACGGTGATCTCGCTGTCGGCCTCGTAGCGCCTGCCATAGAGCGAAAAAATCTTGTCCGACACGGCGGCACGCAGCGGCAGGGCACCGCTCATGGGCGGATATTGATTGAACCCCGCGTTCATGGCAGTGTTGACCATGCCGGTCAGGGCTGGATCGCAGCCAAAGTCGGGAAATCCCTGGCCGAGGTTCACGGCCTGGTGCTGTGCCGCAAGGTTGGACATCACGGTGAATATGGTGGTGCCGACCTGGGGCAGTTTCGAGGTAATGCGCGGGCCGCTTGCGACGGTATCGTTCATGAAGCTGTCAATGTGGATGTCGGAGAAATCGCTATGCTATCAGACGAGGCCATGTCAGGCCGGCTCGCGGCATGCTGATGCCAGGCTTCGGGTGACATGATGGCGAACAGGCCGGCCCTGGCGTTGCGGCGCGCCAGCTTGAGCAAAGCCTTGTCCTTGCTGAGCAGCAGGTCGGCCTTTTCGTCAAAGGCCAGCTCGAGGAATTTCTGATCGTCTCCATCGCTGCAATTGGGCAGGAGCGGGCGCAGCGGCGCGACTTCGGGCTTGTCCTTGCAGGTAATCAGCGCATCAAAGCGCTCGGCACAGACGGTGCGGGCGTTGTCGTCGAGCTTGAGCTTCGGATAGGCCAGGACAACAAGCCATTCGGCCCGGCAATCGCTGCGCGTGATGGCATGCACCGCACCGCGCTCGATGGCGTCAAGTAGAGCCGCCCAGCGCGGGTCGCGGAAGACGAATAAATCGAGGCAAACGTTGGTATCGAGGACGAAGACAGGAGGATTCATGCAAAAATGGGCAAATGGTTCTTCATTGCAAGTTGCGGAACCATGTCCGATTTGCAATGTCCTAGGCGTATAGCGGCAATATTGTGCAATAAAATACCACGTCGCTCTCTTCTATTTATCTATCCATTTCATGAGGTGAAACATGGCGAACAAGCTTTTCGTTGTTTTTAGCGCACTCTTGCTGACATGTTCGATGGCTTATGCCCAGGAACAGCAATCGTCTTCCGCCAGTGTCGGCGACAAGATCAAGGACGCCGCACACGACACCGGCGAAGGCATCAAGCATGGTGCCGAAGCGGTCGGCCACGGCGCCAAGAATGTCGCGCACAAGGTCGGCGAAGGCACCAAGGACGCGGTTCACGCCGTCGGCTCCGGAGCCAAGGAAGTCACACGTGATATCGGTCATGGAGCCAGGACAGTGACGCGCGACATCGGCCACGGAACGCGGGATGCGGTGCATGCGGTGGGCAGTGGCGTCAAGACTGGTGCGCACAAGACCGCTTCGGCAGCCAAGAGCGTCAAGAACAAGGTAAGCGGATCGTCCGAGTCCGGCGAAGCCAAACCTGCCAGCCCGCATGAAGAGCCTTCCGCGGCGCCGGCGCCGGCGGCTGCACCAACCCCGGCTCCGGCTTCCGATCCCGCCAAACCTTAAGGGCGGCTGACCTTCGCGCGCCAGTGGGAGAGGGTGGCGCGAGGTACGCTGTTCAATCTTCCGCGATCATCCAGTCTTCGAGCCCGCCAGCGACGATGTCACATAAGGCATCGACGATCGCGGGGTCGAATTGCGTACCGCGCCGCTCCTTGATGTAGGTCATCATGTCCTCGAACGGCCAAGGCTCCTTGTACGGACGGCGATGCAGCAAGGCGTCGAACACATCGACCACCGCCACGATGCGCCCGGCCAGCGGAATGTCGTTACCCTTCAAGCCGCGCGGGTAGCCGTTGCCGTCGTAATGCTCATGGTGTGTGCCGGCAATCTGTGCCCCATAGGTCAGGTAGCTCATGCCGTCGACCATGCCGGCCGCGCGTTCCAGGATGGTTTCGCCGACACTGGCGTGGGTTTGCATGATCACGCGTTCCTCGGGAGTATGGATGCCCGGCTTGAGCAAAATATGGTCCGGCGTCGAGACCTTGCCCACGTCGTGCAGGATGCTTGCCACGCCGACCATGTCGATCAATTGGGGCGTCAATTGGTCGACATAGACGCCGCGTTCGCTTAATTTGCGGGCGATGGCGTCAGTCATCATCTGTACCCGGCGCACGTGGCCGCCCGTGCCCTCGTCGCGGAACTCGGCGAGATCGGCCAAGGCCACGACGGTCGCCTCCTGTGCCTTGCGCAATTGGCCGAACAGGTAGAGGTTGTCGAAGGCGGCGGCGATGCGCGAGCAAAACACTTCGAGCAATTCGCGCTGTATGCCGGCCAGGGGCCAGGGCGGCGTGACGGAGATCGTGAATTCGTGACCCTGCTGGGTATGGATGAACAGCACGTCGACCGGGTGTTCATATTGGCTGCGCTTTTCGCGGAAAGCCTTGGCGATCGCGCCGGCCAGCGCATGATCGGCCGGCAGGAATTCGGACTCGGATAGCGCAGCATAGCTGCCGGTCGCCGCGATCACGGTCGGCCCGGGCAAGTCGCCCAGCGCGCCGCCCTTGACCACGCACAGCACGCCGTCGGCGCCGACATCGAGAATGGCACTGATCTGGTTGAGCACCCCCGAGGCGAATTCGCGCAGCGAATGAATCTGGTAGAGATTGGTCGCGCCTTCCAGTATCTTCGACAGGCCGATGCGGCTGCGCTCGATCATCAACAGGCTTTCGTAAGCGCGCATCGAAGCGATCACCGTGGTGAACAGCTTTTGTGTCGTCAGCTCGGTCTTGGCCTTGTAGTCATTGATGTCATAGTCGATGATGACTTGCTGCTCCGGCGCCTGGCCCGGCTGGCCGGTGCGCAGCACGATACGGACCAGGTGATTGTTCAATTCGTCGCGAATGCGGCCGACCAGGCGCAGGCCGGCATCTTCCGTTTCCATCACCACATCGAGCAGGACCAGGGCGATGTCGCCGTGATCCTTGAGCACCTCGAATGCTTCGGCGCCGCTATAGGCGCTCATCAATTCCAGCGGGCGACCCCTGAAGCTGACATTGCGCAGCGCCAGACGTGTGACGGAATGGACGTCGACCTCGTCGTCCACGATCAGGATCTTCATGGGCCGGTCGTCCGGGCCCGACGGCTTTCTCGGCGCCTCGACCACATCGTCGATCAACCAATCGTCGGATTCGGCGCGATCGGTATTTTGTTCGTTCATGCATGCTCCTGTTCAGCAACGGCGGCAGAGGTGGCGACGCGCGGCAACCTCATCTTGAAAGCCGTCCCCTGGCCGGGAGCGCTTTCCACGTTGATGGTGCCGCCGAATCGCTTGACTATCAGATTGAATACGATGTTCAGGCCCAGACCGGTTCCGCCACGACCGCGTTGCGTGGTGAAGAAAGGGTCGAATATTTTTTCCAGATGTTCTGCCGCGATTCCCTTCCCGTCGTCGCGGAACATGACATCGACATTTTCTTCGCATTGTAATGCATTGATATGGATGCATCCCACGCTGCCTGGGTCGTAGGCGTGAATCAGCGCATTGAGGGTCAGATTCGTCAACACCTGCGCAAAGGCGCCGGGGTAGCTGTCGAGCTCAATCTCGCCCGGGCAGTCGACGACGACGTTGATGTGCGTATGCTTCAACCGCGGATGCAGGCTCATGATGACTTCGTCGATATAATCCTTGAGCCGGAACGGGCGGCGCATTTCGTTGGTCTGATCGACCGCGATCTGCTTGAAACTCTGAATCAGCTGGGCCGCGCGATCGGTATTGGCCATGATCAGGCGCGCCCCTTCGCTCGCCATGTCGACATAGGTCAGGATGTCGGATTTCTTGATGCTGCCGGCGTCGAGCACGCGCTTGATGTGGTTGGTTTCCTCCAGCAGCACCGAAGCGCTGGTCAGGCTGATGCCCACAGGCGTGTTGATTTCATGGGCGATGCCGGCCACCAGGGCGCCCAGCGAGGCGAGCCGTTCGCTTTGCACCAGAGAATCCTGAGTCTGGCGCAACTCCTGCAAAGCCAGCGCGGTTTGCGCCGAGGCGCGCTTGGCTGTCTCTTCGGCATGGCGCGTTTGCTCGATGATGGAGCGCAGCTTGCGCAAGATATTATTGAAACCGCGCGCGAGGTCGCCGATTTCATCGACCCGTCCCTCGGGCAACTCCTCGACCTGCTCCGTTTCGCGCGTGGCGAGGTCGAACAAGCCGGCATGCAACTGCTTGAGCGGCATGAAAATGAGACGAAGACTGTAAGTCAAGGCCAACACCAGGATCAGGTCCAGTGCCACGATTTCCAATGCCTTGCGTATCAGTTCGGCCGCCAGCGCCTTCTGGATCTGGTCGCGGCTGAAATTGATCACGACGCGCCCGACCGTCACGGGCTTCTCGGAATCGACTTCAGGATCGACGCCGCGGAAGGTCAGCATGGCCTCGGTGGCCGGGCCGTCGACCAAGGCGGTCGGCCCGGTGGCAACGATCTGGCCATTCTGGTTGCGCATTTTCCCGCTGAACAGGCCCCCCGTGGTGGTGTCGTAGACCCGGATCGCCAAGACTTCCGGCACCAGCATTTCGGCCTCAAGCAGGCTGCCGACCTTGGGCTTGTCGAGATTCCACAGCGCAGCCGGCAGGCTGATCTGCAAGCGTGTGATGACGCCTCTGCGCAATTGTGCGTCGCGCTGTTCGAGTTCTTCGCTGAGCTTGAATTGGGAATACGTGCCCGACAACGTGAGCACAGCGGTGACGATTACCACGAACATGACCACCATGCGCACATGAATGCTTTGCATGGACTTGGCTTTTGCTTCGCTCTCGGCCGGCATTGTCTGGGTGCTTGTGACAATCCCGCCCAGCCGGATTATGTCCGGCCACGCGGTAAATTTCTATCCGTAAGTTTTTGCCTGCAATGAATTCTTCTTGTCTGCTAGCAATATAGCATCAGAAAAGAGATTGCTTGTATGAATCGCGTCGAATGCGGGGCCAGTGTCGGAACTAAGAGACAGAGACTAGTTGTTCGCTCGTTGAATCGGCGATGGGAGTTGTCCAACGGTTACGTGGGAAAAATAACCGGCGGTAAATGTGACGAATTCGTTACGCGGATGCCGCCCATTGGAATTGATTTTTGCCGGCTGCCTTGGCTTGATACACCGCATCGTCAGCCTTGCCCAGCAACTCGGCGCTGGACCGGCCGTTGGCCGGGAACAGGCTGATGCCTATGCTGGTGGAAATGCGTGCGACACCTTCGGCCAGCTGCACCGGCACCGAAATGAGGTTGTTGAGCTTTGCCGCCAGGCGTGTGGCATCGGCCAACTGGTCGAGTTCGGACAGCACGACCACGAATTCGTCGCCGCCCAGGCGTGCCACAAAGTCGTTGCGGCGCGTTGCCTGGCGCAAGCGTTGCGCGACCACCTTGAGCAATTCGTCGCCCGCTTGGTGGCCCATGCTGTCGTTGACGGCCTTGAACCCATCGAGATCGATGAACATCACGGCCACCTTCTTGCCGCTGCGCTTGGCATAGGCCAGCGCCAGATCGAGTTTTTCCTGCAACTGGCGCCGGTTCGGCAACTCCGTCAGCGGATCGTGCTCGGCCATATGACGGATGCGACGCCTTGCTTCGGCCTCGAGTTGCATGATGCGTCGGACTTGCAAATATTGCCACATCGTACTGGCCGACAAGGTCACGATCAAGGCGATGAAGCTCCACCAGAATTCGCGGTACGCCACGTCGCGGGCGTGCAGCCGTTTGTTCAACTGGATATTCTCTTCTTCTTCCATCTGCATCAGCACGCCGCGGATGCGTTTCATCTCCAGCTTGTCCTCGTTAAGGGAAACCAGCTCATGCGAGGCATCGACGCCACCGGCTGCGCGCGTATCGACGATCATCTGCAAGGTCTTGAGGCGATAGGCAATCAGTTTTTGCAATTCGATGAAACGCACCTTTTGCCCCGGATAATTGCTGACGAAGGCGCCAATCAAGTCGTTATCCGACTGAATCAGCTGCAAGGCGGTTTGATATGCAGGCAGGCCGGAGGGATCGCCGGTAATGACGAAGCCGCGCTCGGCGGTCTCGGCATCGATCAGCCGCTCTTGCAGGTTACGAAACGAGGAGATGACTTCATAGGTTTGCGATACCGACGTGGCGGTTGCCATGATGGTCGTCGTTACCTGATAGATGGACCAGATCAATAAGGCCCCCGCGACACCGGCAATGGCAAAGCCGTACGTGAATATGTGTCCGATCGACCATTTATTGTGTTTTGGCATGGGTCACCCTAAGAAGCTTTTGCGAAATTAGCCTGGCGTCGCCGCTCCTCCTTGCCGTACATTCGTACTGTCTTCGTCGTCGCGCCTAGCCAGACTAATTTCGCAATAGCTTCTAAATTTGTCGCAGGCAAATACCTAAGGGAAGACCCTGGCAAGGAACAAGATAATCGTTCTAATTGTTGTGGAGCAAAACTTCACTTTGTTTTTAATAACTGTAGAGCGGAAATCTTGAAATTGGTTCCCGTTATCGTGTAACAATTTTGATTGTCATTGCGATGCCGGGGCGACAACTACCCTCGGTTTGAATTGAATGAATGCCAAGAGATTGCCGATCAAGACCAGGGCGAGCCCGCACAATGACAGCGCGCTCCAGGAATACCCTTCATAGATAGTCGAAATGCTCAACGCCACGACGGGAAACAGCACCGTGCAATAGGCGGCGCGCTCCGGTCCCATCCTGCCTACCAGGATCAGATAGGCGGTGAATCCGACCACCGAGCCAGGGATGGCAAGGTAGAGCAGGGCGCCGAGATAGTGCATCCCGGGTTCCAGTGAGAGCGGCAGATGCATCGCCACGCTGGCAAGGGTCAGGATCGCCGCCCCGATCATCATGGCCCAGGTGTTTGTCAGCCAGGGCGTCAGGCCCATTGCCTGCATGTGCGAGGACAGCAAATTCCCGCAGGAAAAGCACAGAGTGCCGAGCAGGGCCAAAGCGAGGCCCAGCAGCATGCCGGTACTGCCCCATTGACCGCGCATCTGGGGCAGGAACAAGAGCGCGATGCCACACAGTCCGAACAAGGCGCCGAATACGGCTTGCTGCTGTATCGCTCGTCCCAGAAATAGCCTGCTGTTCAGGGCATTCCACAGCGGCGCGGTGGAAAACACGACTGCCACCAGCCCGCTGGCAACGTAGCCGCTGGCGTAGTAAAAGCACAGGAAATTGCAGCAAAACAGGGCAAGTCCCTGGGCAAACAGGAAGGGCCAGGCCTTGCGCGGCGGGATCAGCGGCCTGCGCGCGAACGCCAATGAAATCAACAACACCAATGCCGCAATCCAGAACCTGTAGGCAATCGACACCGGCGCCGGCACCACGCCCAACTGCCATTTGATGGCGATCCAGGTCGTGCCCCAGATGAGCACGGTAATCACATAAAGCAGCGGAGTCAGGAAAGCGTTCATGGCGGATCCGAGGTGGAAAATCCAAGTATGGCGCGCGCTCACGTCCGCGAATTGTCTATTCTTGCGCTTCTTTGCGCGCGCCATGCAGCGTGTCGCCACGCTGTGCTAAAGTAGTCGCCATCATGCCTTCCGACAGCAAAACCGCCGACGGCGCGAGCCAAATCGCACACAGCGTATTCCAGACTTTGCGTGCCACCAATGCGAAGCTGGAACGCTTTGCCCTGCTTGGCGACAATCTGGCATTGGCCGTCTGGAATCGCGAAACCACCGAGGAAGAAACCGCCTACGCGCGGCCTGGGCACCACACCTTATCGTATTACCTGGGCGGCGGCTATCGCACCGAGCGCGAAGACTTGCCGGGTTTTTATGGCGCGCCGGACCGCCTGTGCACGCTGCCCGACGACCACGAATCGACCTGGGTGGTGCGCGACAACCTGCGCTTTCTGCACCTGTATTTCCTGCCTGAGCATTTCACCCGCCGTGCCGTGCTTGAATTGAATCGCGAGCCGCGCGAATTGACGCTGGCCGATCGCACCTACTTTGAACATGAGGCGATCTCCAGGCTGTGCTATGGCCTGGCAAATCAATCGTGGGAGGGGCCGGATTCGCGCCGGTGGGCCAATGAAACCAGCCATGCGGTTCTGAGCAAGCTGCTGCAGGCGCAGGGAGTCGCCAAGCGCCGCGAAGCGTGGCGCGGCGGCCTTGCCCCAGTAGTCAGGCAGCGCCTTGCCGACCATATCGAGGCCGCGCTCGACCAGCCGCTCTCTCTCGGCGCGCTCGCCAGTCTTGCCGATCTATCCGAATACCACCTCGCGCGGATGTTCCGCATTTCCTTCGGCATGGCGCCTTATGCCTGGATCGCGGCGCGCCGCATCGACCGCGCGCGCCAGTTGCTAGCCGATTCCGATCAATCGCTGCCCATGATCGCCGCCGCTTGCGGCTATGCCGACGCCAGCCATTTCAGCCATCGTTTCCGAAGCGCCGTCGGGACCACACCGGGGCAGTACAAAAAGGTCATGCGCCGGTAATTTGCCGCAGCTACAGTGCTTGTTCGCAGTACGTGGACGTGACAAAATGCCAATGCAGGGCTTGTCAAGGCGGCCAAAACGCCTTATTGTGCAACGCATTATAAAAATTGAGATGGTGCACATTGAATACCCCGGAATCTTCCCGTCATAGCGGCCCACTGGCCGGTCTTACCATCGCAGCACTCGGCATCGTCTACGGTGACATCGGCACCAGTCCGCTGTACACGATGAAAACCATTTTTTCGAGCGAATACGGCCTCGCGTTGACGTCGGACAACCTGCTCGGCGTGATTTCGCTGATCCTGTGGGGCCTGACCATCGTCGTCACCATCAAGTACGTGGCCCTGATCCTGCGCGCCGACAACCAGGGCGAGGGCGGCATCATGGCCTTGCTGTCGCTGGCCTTGAGTTCGGTTACCCGGGCATCGCGCTGGTATGTGCCTTTGATGCTGATCGGCCTGTTCGGCGCCGCTCTGTTTTTCGGCGATGGCGTGATCACGCCGGCGATCTCGGTCTTGAGCGCCATGGAGGGTCTGGACATCGCAACCCCGGCCTTCCACCCCTATATCGTCCCGATCACGGTCGCTGTCCTGATGCTTCTCTACATGGCGCAGCGTTTCGGCTCGTCCGGCATCGGCCGCTGGTTCGGCCCCATCATGTTCCTCTGGTTTGGCGCATTGGCCTTCATGGGGTTGGTCAACGTGTTGCACTATCCCGGCGTGCTGGCGGCATTGAATCCAATCTACGCGGTATCCTTCCTCTGGACGCATGGCTGGATCGGCTTCGTCGCCCTCGGCGCAATCGTACTGGCCTTTACCGGGGCCGAGGCGTTGTACGCCGACCTGGGGCATTTCGGCGGCACGCCGATTCGCATCGCCTGGTGCTTCATCGTCTTCCCGTCGCTGGCCTTGAACTACCTGGGGCAAGGCGCCATCCTGATGCTCGACCCGAAAGCGGTGGAAAACCCGTTCTTTCATCAATTGGGCGCCTGGAGCGTCCTGCCACTGGTGGTGATCTCGACCGTGGCCACCGTTATCGCGTCGCAGGCGACGATCAGCGGCACTTACTCGATGACGCGCGAAGCGATCGCATTGGGTTTCATGCCGCGCATGCTGGTGGTGCATACGTCCGAACGCGAATATGGCCAGGTCTACGTACCGCTGGTCAATTGGCTGCAGTTCTTTGCCGTGATTGCCGCCGTCATCGGCTTCGGCTCGTCCGACAACCTGGCCTCGGCTTACGGTATCGCCGTGACCGCCACCATGGTCACCACCACGATCCTGACCTTCTTCGTGATTCGTTATGGCTGGAAGATCAATCCCTGGATTTGTTGGGGAGCGACGCTCTTTTTCGTCTCCATAGACGGCATGTTTTTCGCCTCCAATGCCCTCAAGATCGTCAGCGGCGGCTGGTTCCCCCTGGCGCTGGGGACGATTGCATTCGTCATCATGCTGACCTGGAAGCAAGGGCGCCATCTGATGAGCGAAGTGCTGCAATCGCATGCCATTCCGCTCGAGGACTTCCTGAACAACCTGTTCATCGATCCCCCGCCGCGCGTACCCGGCACCGCCGTATTCCTGCGCTCGGAAAGCGACGGCGTGCCGCACGCCATGCTGCATAACCTGACGCATAACAAGGTGATCCACGAGCAGATCATTTTCCTGACCGTCCATAACGTCGATGTGCCGACAATTCCCGACGACACGCGTCTGGAAATATTGCCTTTGGGAAATCAATGCTTCCAGGTCAACGTGCGTTATGGCTTCAAGGAAACGCGCGACATTCCGAAGGTGCTCGAGCTATGCCGCTGCCAAGGCATCGAATGCGAAGGCTTGTCCACCTCCTACTTCATTTCCCGTCAGACGATCGTGCCAACTTTTGCGCAAGGCATGGCGATGTGGCGCGAGCGTTTGTTCGCCGCGATGTCGCGCAACGCGCGCGGCGCGGCCGACTATTACCAGATTCCTGCAAACCGCGTTATCGAGCTCGGCACCCAGATCGAGATTTGACAAGTTGAAATTCCAGCCCCGATCAGGATAAGATCGGGAAACCTGTCTCGCAAATAAAAAACCCGCGATCCTTGCGGATCGCGGGTAAAGCCTGGAATTGCCCAGAGGAAGAAACAATTGACGGATTTAAGAAGAGGGGGAAGGTATCTCATTAACTCCATCAACTGCTCTCAGAAACCATTATGCAACGCGAAATCGCTTCTGACATCCTGTCAAGTTTGACACTAGACATTGTTAAATTTATGGTCTAGTGGGGTTTGCATTCCTTGGGGGCAATAAAATGAAACGAATCTGGGCGTTTTCCTTGTTGTTTTGTTATTCTTTTTGCGCCCAGGCGGCGCCGGCCGATTTGTCCCCCGCACAAAAACAGGTGTGGGACACGGAAACAGCGTTTGCCAAGACCATGGCGGCGCGCGACTTCGCGGCATTCACCGGCTTTTTATCCGATGAGGCCGTGTTCTTCGGTTCCAGTCGCGTATTGCACGGCAGGGCCGAAATATCAACTGTCTGGAAAAGCTACTATGACAAGCCGGCTGCCGCGTTTTCCTGGGAGCCGGCACAGGTCGAAGTACTCGAATCGGGCAAGCTGGCGCTCTCGACCGGACCGGTGCATGATGCCGACGGCAAGCTGATCGGCACATTCAGCTCGATCTGGCGCCAGGATGCGCCGGGCGTCTGGCATATTGTGTTTGACAAGGGTAATCCGGTCTGCGAATGCGGCGCGAAGTAAGAAATGTCGTAAGAAGCGCAAACGCGAAAAGACGCAACCGGCATTGATACAGGGGACGGCATGGGAAAGAACCGGCTGGAAGCGTTCAGCGACGGGGTCATCGCGATCATCATTACCATCATGGTGCTCGAACTGAAGGTGCCGCACGGTGATCAGCCAAGCGAACTGATGGCGACACTGCCGGTCATGCTGAGCTATGTGCTGAGCTTCATCTACGTCGGCATCTACTGGAACAACCACCATCACCTGTTTCACGTGGCGCGCCATGTCGACGGCGCCGTCATGTGGGGTAACCTGCACCTGCTGTTTTGGCTCTCCATCGTTCCCTTTGTCACGAGCTGGATGGGCCAACATCATGACTCTGCCTGGCCGGTTGCAATGTATGGCGTGGTGTTGATGATGGCGGGTACCGCCTATTACATCCTGACCCAGGCGCTGATTGCACTGCACGGGCGCGAATCGGCGATCGCCAAGGCGCTCGGGAATGACTTCAAGGGCAAATTGTCGGTGGTGATCTATCTGCTGGCCATCGGCCTTGCCTTCGTCGAAGCCTGGCTCGCGCTGGCCTTGTATGCCGGTGTCGCGGCGCTCTGGATCGTGCCGGACCGCCGCATTGAACGGGTATTGAAGGAATAAGTCTTAAGAGCGCAGGCTGTCGGCGGGTCTGCGGCCGTCTGCCAGGGCGCGCAGGAACAGGCCCAGGCCGCCGACACCCAACACGAATATCCCGATCAGCTCGAACAGCGACATCTGCCGCAGGGCGAGATGCGTATTGACGATCACGCCCAGGATCATGGCCGCCAGCGAACCAATGGCCAGAGCCCAGCCGATCAGGCTCGACGGACGATAGAAAATGATGCCGATTCCGAAAATCAAGGGCACCAGGATCATTCCTCCGGTTACGGGCAGGCCGCCGACGTGATATAGCCCGATCCCGAGAAAATAAGTCTGGCTCACGATGATCGATTCGAGCAGCAGGTAGCCGCCGGCACACATCATGATGAAACCCAGTAACAGGCTTGCTGCGCTGCCGCGTTGGTCAAATTGTTTCATGGTCGGATTCATGAGACGACGGAGAATGTCGGGATGGCAGGATTATAAACTGCGCTTTGCGGCTTGCCGTGTTTGCAATAGCAGACTTTCTTTCAGAAAAGTTATTGCTGAAGATAAACTAAGGGTGTATTTTATTGCATCAAGTCAAATTCAGTGATTTCGGCTGATTTGGCGCGATGGCCTCACCAATAACAACGAACGGCGGCATATGGGAATTCCCCGTGGCCTGCCTATAATGAAACGTCGACCTCCGAGATGGCGCTTTGAACCTCGGTGGTTAAAGCGTAGTCGAGGAGTGAAATGGTTGGATTGATCGGCATGTTTGCCTGGCAGCTCGCTTTGGCGATATTACCGGCGTCGGCCTGGCTGACCTGCTGCCGCACGATCATGGTCTTGCGTCGGCGAGTTGGCCTGGCTTACGGTGTCGCCTTTATCCTGGTGATTTCGAGCTGCTTCCTGTCGCACAATGGCCTTGGGCCGATCGGCTTGGGGGCCGGCGCGGTCGCGCTGATCGTGCTGTTTGCCCGGTGGCGCTCCGCTGTCAAATCGCGCAGTCTGGAAGTCAGCACCATCATCAGTTATAGTCATCATAGCGACGCATCTTGAAGCATGGGCCATGCATGGCGAGGGTCAGATTTCGCTTATTGCCGGCGTGCGAACGCGGGAACTGAGTTAGGCTGGAACGAGGGACAACCTTATGGCTCGACCGCAACGTCTTGAATTTCCCGGCGCGATTTACCACGTCACCTCGCGCGGCAACGAGCAGCAGGCCATCTTCGCCGATGGCGAAGACCGCGAGTTCTTCCTCGATACCCTCGCTCGCGTGGCCGTGCGCTTCAATTGGCTGGTCCATGCCTACTGCCTGATGGACAATCACTATCACCTGGTGATCGAAACCCTCGAAGGCAAGCTATCGATCGGCATGCGCCAGTTGAACGGCATCTATACCCAGCATTTCAACCTGCGTCACGCCCTGGATGGCCCGGTGATGCATGGCCGCTTCAAGGCCGTCCTGCTCGAACGTGATTCCTTTTTGCTCGAAATGTGCCGCTACGTGGTGTTGAATCCGCTGCGCACGCGTACCGTCAAAACACCGGAGAAATACGTCTGGAGCAGCTATCGCGCCACGGCGGGACTGATCGATGCCCCCGGATTTCTCGATACCGACTGGGTGTTGCGCCAGTTCGCCAGACAAAAAAAGACTGCCGAGAGGCACTATCAGGAATTCGTCAAGGACGGCGTGGGCGGCGCAAGCCCCTGGGAGCACTTGCGCAAGCAGATACTCCTGGGTGGCGATGAATTCGTTGCCGCCATGGCCCCCTTGCTGGGCGACGCCGGCCGCATACGCGAACACCAGCTGCGCGAGCGGCGCAGCAAGCGCCCGACGCTGACGCAATTGTTTGCCAAGACCAAAGACAAGGCCCAACGCAACGATGCCATAAGGCTGGCCCATCTGAAATATTTGTATAGTCTCAACGAAATCGGCCAGTTTGTCGGGCTGCATTTCGCAACTGTCAGTAAAATAGCGAATACTGCGGTCGAGGAGTGAGCGCCGGCTTGGCCGGCGCGAGTTTCGCATCCCTCCGGCCAAGCATTTTCCGGCTACCTACCTGACGACCACGCCCAATGACCATCCCCCCGATTGAACCGATTCGCGACGCCGCCCTGGCGGCGCAACTCCAGCACGCCATCGACACCAAGACCAAGCCGCCCGGCAGCCTTGGCATGCTCGAAATCCTTGCCAAGCAGGTCGGCCTGATCCAGCGCACCCTCAAACCGGCCTTGCACAAGCCTGCCATCCTGGTGTTCGCGGGAGATCATGGCGTGGTAGCGGAAAACGTTTCGCCCTACCCGCAGAGCGTCACCTGGCAGATGGTCGAGAATTTTCTCGCCGGCGGCGCGGCCATCAATGTGTTCGCACGTCAAAACGATTGCGAGATACGCGTGGTCGATGCCGGTGTGAATCACAATTTTCCGCCGCGCGAGCAACTGATCGACCGCAAGGTCGGCTTCGGCACGCGTAACTTCGCCAATGACGCGGCGATGAGCCGCGAGGAGTGCGAAACGGCGCTGCGTCACGGCATGGAACTGGTCGATGCGCTCGAAGGCAATGTCGTCGGCTTTGGCGAGATGGGCATCGGCAACACCACCTCGGCCGCGGCGATCATGCATGCCTTGTCCGGTATGCCGCTTACCGATTGCGTGGGCGCCGGCACGGGGCTTGATGCGGCGGGCATTGCCCACAAGCGCGACGTGATCGCGGCTGCCGTGGCAAAGCATGGCGTGACCGAACCACTCGACGTTTTGGCCACGTTCGGCGGTTTTGAAATCGCCATGATGGCCGGGGCCATGCTGCGCGCGGGCGCCACGCGCAAGGTGCTGCTGATTGACGGTTTCATCGTCACCAGCGCCTTGATGATCGCATTGCGCCTGCAGCCGGCGCTCTTCGACTATTGCGTGTTTTCCCATTGCTCGAACGAAAACGGCCACAAGGCGATGCTGCGCCACCTCGATGCCAAACCCTTGCTGCAGCTCGATTTGCGCCTGGGCGAGGGGACAGGATGCGCCCTGGCCCTGCCTTTGCTCCATTCCGCGCTGAAGTTTCTGGCCGAAATGGCGACCTTCGAATCGGCCCAGGTCAGCGACAAGACTGATGGCGAAAAACGATGAGACCATAGCCGCCGGCGACGAAGCCTGGCCGCTGCGGCAGGCGCGGCTGTTTTTCCTGGCGCTGCAATTCTTCACGCGCCTGCCGATTCCGCGTTGGGTCGGCTTTCGCGAGGAATGGCTGGGGCAGACGGCCCGGTTTTTCCCCTTGATCGGCTGGATCGTCGGCGCAATCTCGGCAGCGGTTTTTTGGGGTGCGGCGCGTGTGCTGCCACTCATGCCGGCCCTGTTGCTCGCGACGATTGCCGCCGTCATGCTCACAGGCGCCTTGCACGAAGACGGATTTGCCGACGTGTGCGACGGCTTCGGCGGCGGCATGACGCGAGAACGCATTCTCGACATCATGCGCGATTCACGCATCGGTGTGTATGGTGCGCTTGGCATCGTGCTGCTGCTGGGGTTGCGGTTATCCTGCCTGGCCGCCTTGCCTGCAGCCGGCATCGTCGCAGCATTGCTGGCCGCGCACCCCTTGTCACGCGCGCTCGCAACAGGCCTGATATGGCGGCTTGACTATGCCAGAAGCGAAGGCAAGGCTGCGCCGATTGCGCGGCGCATGTCCGGCGCCGAGGTCCTCTTTGCGGCGCCATGCGGTCTGTTGCCGCTTGCCGCACTGGCATGGGCAAATTATTTGCCCTGGCAAGCTGCCATCGCGGGGGCGGGCATGGCATTGCTCAGCGCGTTTTATCTGGCACGCCTGTTTGTCCGCCGCATTGGCGGCTACACCGGCGATTGCCTCGGCGCAGTACAGCAATTATCGGAAGCAGCCTTTTACCTTGGCGCCGCTTCGTGTTATTTTTGTCTTCGTCCAGGCGCTTGATGCCTCAACCTGCTTTTGCATTCGGATCACACAAGCATGCGCCTTTATCTGGTTCGCCATCCTGAAACTGTCGTCAATGCCGATACCTGCTACGGCAGCAGCGACGTCGATGTTTCGCCAGCGCAGCACGATCGCGTTCGCAACGCCTTGCTCGGCATGTTGCCCAAGGATGCCGTGCTCTACTCCAGCCCGTTGCGCCGCTGTGCCGATCTGGCGCACCGCCTGGCGCCGGAACTTGGCTGCCAGGACGTGATCTTCGATCCGCGCCTGGCCGAGATGCATTTCGGCGACTGGGAATTGAAACCCTGGACCGACATCCCGCGTCCCGAAGTCGAGGCCTGGGTCAAGGACGTCGTCGGCTACCATCCCGGGGGCGGGGAGAGCGTGCTGCAAATCGCCGAACGCGTAAAAGCCTTCCATGACGAGTTACTGCAAAAGCCGCATCAGACGGCAGTGATCATCTGCCATGCCGGCACCATCCGCATGCTGCTGGGCTGTCAGCGCGGCTTGCCCGTGGTGGAAATGGCGCGCTACGCCGCCCAGGTGAGGCACAAAATCGGATACGGCGAGGTCGTGCTGCTCGACATATGATCGGCTTGCGCCGAAACCATTTATAATAGACAAGTTTTGGTGCTCGCCGACCACTCGCGTCGGCGGTTAAACGGGAAACACGAAGCCGCCAGATTTGGCTGACGTGTGCTGCCCCCGCAACGGTGAACAAGCGCTGCTATCGGTTTTTTGCGGCGCGTCCTCTTTCGTTACCACTGTGCCGCAAGGCATGGGAAGGTAGGACGTCAGGATGTCTTAGCGACGCCTTGAATTGTCAGCCCGGATACCGGCCAGGACAGGTGGAATTGCTGCGAACGGGGATCTTCGCGATGCGACCGTGCCGGCATTTCGGGCTCGGCCCTCGCTATTTTTTTCGGACGCGCATTTCTGTTCATTCCGGCCCACGGGGAAGTTGGCCGGATGTGGCGTTTCCGTTTTGAATACAACATGACATTTCCTGCCTCGAATCTGCGCCCGGCCTTGGGTTCTCTCACCCTTTGCCTTGCCTCCCTATGTGTAGCACTCGACTCCCTGGCCCAGCAAACCACGAGCGGCGATCAGCCGGTCATGGTCACCGCCTCGCGTTTCGCGCAAACGCCGCGCGACGTCCTGGCCGACAACACGACCATCACTGCCGACGATATCCGCCAATCGGGCGCCACCAATCTGCTTGACCTGCTGCAGCAAAAGCGCGGCCTGGAAGTCACCAGCGCGGGTGGCGCGGGCACGACCGCGTCGGTTTTCCTGCGTGGCGCCAATAGCGAACAAACCGTGGTGCTGGTCGACGGCGTGCGGGTCGGCTCGTCGACCGTGGGCGGCGCGACCTGGGAAAACACTCCCTTGTCGCAGATCGATCACGTCGAAATCGTCTATGGGCCGCTCTCGTCCATGTATGGCGCCGACGCCGTTGGCGGCGTGGTGCAGATATTTACCAAGAAAGGGGATGGCGCGCCCAACATCTCCGCCGGCGTAGGGTATGGTTCCTACGATACGCGCACGATCGATGCCAGCATCTCCGGCTCGGGTGCCGACCAGAATCGCTTCCATTACGCGCTCGACGTGGCGCGCGACGAATCGAAGGGCTTTTCCGCCGCCAAGCCATATGCGCAATACGGCGTCTACGACCCCGACCGGGACGGCTACGACAAGGAGAGCGCCAGCGGCCAACTCAGCTTCGATCTGGCCAAGGGCCATGAAGTCGGCCTCGCCTTCGTGCAAAGCGAAAACAAGGCGCAATTCGATTTCGGGGCCGGCTACGACGACTACGAATTCGAGCGCATGAACACGGTGCGCATCTTCGCCAACGACCAATTCCTGCCCAACTGGAACAGCCATCTGCAATTGTCGCAATCGATGGACTATCTATTGTCCACCAACGGCCCGAACTGGCAGGCGTATGGAGAAACGCCGACCAATCGCTTCCAGACCACGCAGACCGACTTCAGCTGGCAAAACGACATCCTCATCGCCGGCAATACGCTGCAACTGCTGGCCGAGCGGCGCGAGGAAAAGATCGATACCGATACCGCCGGCCTGGAAGGGCAGCGCGACACCAATTCGTTTGCCGCGGCCTACCAATGGAAGACCGACAAGCAGCTCGCCGTGCTGAGCCTGCGTGACGACGACAGCAATCAATACGGCAGCCAAACCACTGGCAGCCTCGCCTATGGTTACCGCCTGACCCCGGCCTGGCGCATCAATGCCAGCTATGGCACCAGCTTCCGCGCGCCGACCTTCAACGAGTTGTACTACCCCGGCTACGGCAGCACCTCGATCAAGCCGGAACAGGGCCATAACACCGAAGTCGGCATGGTCTATGACGATGGCACCTCGCATTTCAATGCGGCGCTGTATCACAATCGCGTGACCGACCTGGTGGTCTACGATTCGACCTGTTTCTGCGCCAGGAATGTCGATGATGCGTTGCTCGAAGGATTGTCACTGGGCGGCAGCGCCAAGGTCGGCAACTTCACGGCGCGCGCTTCGCTCGATTTCCAGGATCCGCGCGACGAAACCACGCATACGCTTCTGGTCCGCCGTGCCCGCCAGCATGCCAGTCTCGGTTTGGATTATCGCCAGGGCAAATACACGGTCGGCATCGATAGCGTGCTATCAGGCAAGCGCTACGACGATGCCGCCAATACGATCGTGCTGGGCGGCTATACCTTGTGGAATCTGCATGCCGGCGTCGATCTGGGTTCGGAATGGAGCATGGTGGCGCGCTGGGGCAATGTCCTGAACAAGAACTACGAATTGGCGTATGGTTACAACACACCCGCATCGAACGTCTATCTCGGGCTGCGTTACGGCTTCAAGTAAGAGACAAGGAGACTATCCGTGGCGGCACTGGGCATTGCAGCGGTCAATCGAGTCGGCGTCAAGCAGAAGGCGGGCTTGTATCTGCCGCTCCTGGCCGCGTTGTCGCTCGCCGCGGTGCTCGTGTCGGGGGCGGTCGGTTCGGTCGCATTGTCGCCGTCCGAATTGCTCGATGGCTTGCGCGCGCTATTGCATGGCGACACCGGCAGTCTCGCCGCGACGCTGTTGCAATTGCGCCTGGTGCGTGCCGCCACGGCTTTCGCCGTCGGTGCGACATTGGCCTTGTCGGGCACCATGATGCAGGCGCTGCTGCGCAATCCGCTGGCCGAGCCTTATGTGCTTGGCTTGTCCGGCGGCGCTTCGGCGGGCGCTTTGTTGGCCATTCTCCTGTTTTCCGCAACCTGGCTGGTCGATACAGCCGCCTTCGCAGGCGCCCTGGCGGTCGCGGCGCTGTTGTTTGCCTTGGCCTACCGCGATCTGCGCGGCGGCGTGGTGGAAGGCAACACTTCACTATTGCTGTTGACGGGCGTGATTGTGGCGGCGGGCTGCGGCGCGCTGATCACGCTGATGCTCTCGGTTGCGCCCGAGGGGCGGTTGCGCGGCATGGTGTTCTGGCTGATCGGCGATTTATCGACGGCGCAATGGCGCTTCCTGCCGTTTGTCATTCTGGTGTTGGCGCTGGCTTTTGCCTGGCGTGCGGCCCGCGCGGTGAATGTGCTGGCATTGCACGGCGACCATGCCGGTGCGCTCGGCGTGCCGGTGGCCCGTCTGCGCCAGGCGCTTTTCGTCTGCGCCGCGCTGCTGACGGCCAGTGCCGTCAGCACGGCCGGCAGCATCGGTTTCGTCGGCTTGATCGTGCCGCACGCCTGCCGCTTTGCCTTCGGGCCGGATCACCGGCTGCTGTTTCCGGCAACGGCCCTGGCCGGCGGCAGCTTCCTCGTGTTGGCCGATACGCTGGCGCGCTGCGTGCTGGCGCCGCAGCAATTGCCGGTGGGCGTGATCACCGCCTTGATCGGTGTGCCCATCTTTCTGCTGCAATTGCATCATATCCACGGGCGGCGATGAAAATAAGCGACCTCGACCTGCACATCGGCAAGCGCAAGCTACTGACCCGGCTCGATTTGTCCATCGAACCGGGGCAATGCTGGCTCGTTGTCGGCCGCAACGGCGCCGGCAAAAGCACCTTGCTGCGCGCCATGGCCGGCTTGCGCGTGCCGGATGGCGGCGGGGTTGCGATGGATGGCCGCGCCTTGGCCGATTGGCCGCTGGCTGCGCTCGCGCGCCGGCGCGCCTACCTGCCACAGGGTCGCAGCGATGCCTTTTCCTACTCCGTGCTGGAAGCGGTACTGACGGCGCGCCACCCTTATCACGACCGCAGCTATTGGGAGTCCGAGGCCGACCAGGAGGCGGCGACGGACGCCATGGCCAGGCTCGATGTGGCGCATTTGGCCGAGCGCGATCTGCGCTCGCTCTCGGGCGGCGAACGGCAGCGCGTGGCGATTGCCGCCGTGCTGGCGCAAGACACGCCCTTGCTATTGCTCGATGAGCCGGCCAACGCGCTCGATCTGGCACACCAGGTTGGCGTGGGCAACTTGCTGCGGCAGTTGTGCCGGCAAGGCAAGACGGTCGTGCTGGTCAGCCATGATTTGAATCTGGCGCACGAGGTCGCCAGCCATGCCTTGCTGCTGCTGGAAGACGGCCAATGGCAAGCCGGGCCGGTGCAGGAAGTCATGCAGGCGCCGCTGTTGAGCCGCTGCCTGGGCCACGCGGTCGAAGCCGTGCAGCACGGCACGCGCACCATATTTTTGCCGGTAACAACTGAAATGCGGGAGAGTGCATGAGCGACGAGCAAGACATCAACCAACGGCACCGCGAGCGCATGGAGCGCAAGAAGGCGGTGGTCGACGAGAAAATCCGCCAGGCGCAGCGTGAAATCGGCGTGGTCGTGGTCACGACCGGCAATGGCAAGGGCAAGAGTTCGAGCGGGTTCGGCATGGTCATGCGGGCGCTCGGGCATGACATGAAAGTCGGCGTGGTGCAATTCATCAAGGGCGCAATGTCGACCGGAGAGGAAAAATTCCTGCGCCGTTTTCCCGAAGAAGTGCAATTTCATGCCATGGGCGAGGGCTATACCTGGGAAACGCAAAGCCGCGAACGTGATGTGGAAAAAGCCGAAGCCGCCTGGCAGCAGGCGCTGCGCTTTCTGGGCGATCCTTCGATTGGCCTGGTCTTGCTCGATGAACTTAACATCGCGCTGAAATACCGCTATCTCGATGTCGAGCGCGTGATCACCGACCTGCGTAGCCGCCCGCCCATGCAGCACGTGGTTGTGACGGGGCGCGCTGCGCCGCAAGCCTTGATCGACATGGCCGACACCGTGTCGGAAATGCACGAGGTCAAGCATGCCTTCAAGAACGGCATCGCGGCGCAGGCCGGAGTCGAATGGTGAGCTGCCGCGCCTTGCTGCTGGCGGCAACTGCCTCGGGGCAGGGCAAGACCACGCTGACGGCGGCCCTGGCCCGCAAGTTCGTCAATGCGGGGAAAAAGGTGCGCGTCTTCAAGACCGGGCCGGATTTCCTCGATCCCATGCTGCTGGAACGCGCCTGCGGCGCGGCGGTGCATACGCTTGATTTATGGATCGTCGGCATCGAGGCTTGCCGGCGCATGTTGGCCGAGGCAGCGCGCGAAGCCGATCTGATCCTGATCGAAGGCGTCATGGGGCTATACGACGGCAAGCCCTCGGCGGCGGATCTGGCACAGGCGTTCGGCGTGCCGGTTGCCGTCGTGCTCGATGCCGGCGCCATGGCGCAAACGGCGGGTGCGGTGGTCATGGGCCTGCGCGACTATGGCCCGGCAACGATAGTTGGCACAATCGCCAATCGCGTCGGCAGTGCCGGCCACGCCGAGATGGTCAAAACCGCATTGCGCGCTATACCGCTTCTGGGATACCTGCCGAAGCAGGAGGCGGCCTTGCCTGAGCGCCATCTGGGATTGCTGCCGGCCGATGAAATCGAGGGAATCGATGCCTTGATCGAGGCGCTGGCCGGGCAACTGGTGCTCGATCAAGAGGCCTGGGACGCATTGCCATCCGTTGCCCTCATTGCACCGGAGGTGCCCGCAATTCCCCGGCTTCTCGAAGGCAAAACGATCGCCATCGCACGCGATACCGCCTTCGCGTTTCTCTATCCCGCCAATCTCGATTGCCTGCGCGAACTTGGCGCAAGCCTGGCGTTTTTCTCGCCGCTGGCCGACGAAGCGGTGCCTTCCGGTACCGATGCCGTCTACCTGCCCGGCGGCTACCCGGAGCTGCATGGCGAGACGCTGGCCAACGCCGCGTGCTGGCAACGATCGATACGCAAGGTGCATGCGGCCGGCGTGCCGATCTGGGCCGAATGCGGCGGCATGATGGCCTTGTGCACCAGCCTGACCGATCTCGACGGCAAGTGCTGGGACATGGCAGGCCTCTTGCCCGGCGTAGTGCATATGCAAAAGCGCCTTGCGGGATTGGGGTCGCAAGGTCTGGCGACCGCCTTCGGCACATGGCGCGGGCACACTTTTCATTATTCGCGGCTCGAAACCGCATGCGCCGAAGGCACGCGCGCAGTCAAGCATCCGTCCGGCGCGGCAGGCGAAGCATTTTACGAACGCGGCTCGCTTCTCGCCTCGTATTTCCACGCCTACTTTCCCTCCTGCGTCGAAGCAACCGCTGCCGTTTTCAGCGGTCGCGCATTGTTCAAAGGCATGCCATGAGCCTGTACCGGCGCATCGCCTGTCTTTCGACCGAGGCCACCGAAACGCTCTACGTCCTCGGCGCCGAGGAATACGTAGCCGGCATTTCCGGTTTCACCGTCAGGCCGGCGCGTGCCCGTGCCGAGAAACCCAAGATCAGCGGCTTTTCCTCTTCAAAAATCGAGCGCATCCTGGCTGTGCAGCCCGATCTCGTGATCGGCTTCTCCAATCTGCAAGCCGATATCTGCCGCGACCTGGCCAAGGCGGGCGTCGAAGTCCACCTGTTCAATCAACGCAGCATCGCCGGCATTTTGCAGATGGTGCGTGTATTGGCCGCGATGGTCGGGCGGCAAGAGAACGGTGAGGTGCTCGTGGCGCAATTGCAGCAACAAATCGATGCAGTGCGCGAGCAAGCCGCGCGATGCGAGCGCCGGCCGCGCCTGTATTTCGAGGAATGGAACGAACCTTTGATGTGCGGCATCGGCTGGGTGTCGGAAGCAATGGAATTGGCCGGCGGCATCGACCTGTTTGCTGATTTGGCTTGCCGGCAAGATGCAGGCGGGCGCATCATTGCCGATAGCGACGAGGTGGTGCGACGTGCGCCCGACATCATCATCGCTTCCTGGTGCGGCAAGAAATTCCAGCCCGATAGCATGCGCAAACGGCCAGGCTGGGATGCGATACCGGCGGTGCGAGACGACATGCTGTTCGAAATCAAGTCACCCGACATCCTCTCGCCGGGTCCGGCGGCAATCACCGAAGGCTTGCGCCAGATCGGCGACATCGTCGCCCAATGGCAGGAGAAAGGACCGCAACCATGACATCCACCTTGATCTTGGGCGGCGCGCGTTCGGGCAAGAGCCGGCATGCCGAGAAGCTTGCCGCAGCCGGCGGCAAGGACGTGATCTACGTCGCCACGGCCCAGGCCGGCGACGTGGAAATGATGGAGCGTATCGCGCGCCATCGCCAGGGGCGCGACGCGGATTGGACCACCGTGGAAGAAACGCAGTCCCTCGGCGCGGTGTTGGCCCAATGGTGCGCGCCGCAGCGCGTGGTGCTGGTCGATTGCATCACGCTGTGGCTGTCGAACCTGCTGTTTGCCGATGGCCGGGTGTATCCCGATGTCGGCCGGATCGAGGCGCCGCCTTGCTTCTCCACGGAACGCGCTGCGCTGCTGCAAGCTTTATCCGTGGCCCAGGGCGACGTGATCCTGGTATCGAACGAAGTCGGTTCCGGCATCGTGCCCGGCGGCGCCGTGTCGCGCTGGTTTGCCGACGAGGCGGGACGGCTGAATCAGGAGCTGGCTGCGACGTGCAACGCCGTCACCCTGGTCGTGGCGGGTCTGCCGCTGGTGTTGAAAGCTTGAGCGTGTTGCTCGGTTCGCCTTTTTTCGTTTTGGCCGGTTTGATGGTGGCCGGTTTGGCGCTCGATGCCCTGCTGGGTGAAGCCACCTTGGCGCATCCGCTGGTCGGATTCGGCCGTTATGCATCCTGGCTGGAAAAGCAATTCAACCGCGAAGGCAGCGTCGCCATCGGGGTCCTGGCATGGATGCTGGCAGTGTTGCCGTTTGTCGCGCTCGCCTGTCTTGCCGTGCGCCATGGCTCGCCGTTCAGCGCCTGCCTGCTGCATGTCCTGTTGCTGTACTTCTGCCTTGGTTTGCGCAGCCTGCATGAGCATTGCCTGCCCATCGCGCTCGCCTTGCACGAAGGCGATCTACCCAACGCGCGGCGCTTGACGGCGCGCATCGTCAGCCGCGATACGGAACAGGCCGGCGAAGCCGATCTGTCCAAGGCAACCGTCGAATCGCTGCTCGAAAACGGCAACGATGCCGTCTTCGGCACGCTGTTCTGGTTCCTCGTCGCAGGCGGCCCAGGCGCCTTGCTGTTTCGCCTGGCCAATACGCTCGATGCCATGTGGGGTTATCGCACGCCGCGTTTCCTGCTGTTCGGCCGTTTTGCGGCGCGTTGCGACGATGTACTGAACTGGATACCGGCGCGCCTTACCGCCTTGTCGTATCTGATGCTGGGGCACACGCGCACCGGCTGGCGCTGCTGGCGCACGCAAGCTGCCAAGTGGCCAAGCCCGAATGCCGGCCCGGTGATGGCCTCGGGTGCGGGCGCCTTGCAATTGGCGCTGGGCGGCGCCGCCAGCTACGGCGGCGTGACGGAGATGCGGCCGGCGCTGGGCGAGGGCAGGGCAGCGCAGGCAAGCGACATCGAACGTGCCTGGCGCCTGGTCTTGCGCGCCGTGCTGCTGTGGTGTCTGCTCGTCGTCGCGGCAGCCATATCGGGAGCGCACTATGCTTGAACACGGCGGCAGGTTGGAGGAAGCCATGGCACGCTACGGTCACGCGCGTGAAGCCTGGCTAGATCTCTCCACCGGCATCAATCCCCAATCCTATCCGCTGCCTGCGTTGGCAGCCGATGTCTGGCATCGCCTGCCCGAAGCGGCCCCGGCGTTGCTAGATGCCGCGTGCAACTACTATCGCGTGGCGCAACTGTTGCCGGTGGCGGGCAGCCAGGCAGCGATCCAGGCTCTGCCGCGCTTGCGGCCGACCTCGCGTGTGGTCATCGGCGCACCGGCCTACGCCGAACATGCACATCGCTGGCGCCGGGCCGGCCACGAAGTGATCGAATTGCCTTATGCCGAACTTGAGGGCGCGCTCGATTCCTGCGACGTCATGGTGGTGTGCAATCCCAACAACCCCACCGGCGCCATGGTCGCGCCGGAAATATTGCGCGCATGGGCCGCCAGGCTGGCGGAGCGCGGTGGCTGGCTGGTGGTGGACGAGGCATTTGCCGACGTCCAACCGCAGCGCAGCGTGGCCGGCATCCTGCCCGGTTTGATCGTATTGCGTTCGTTGGGCAAGTTCTTTGGCCTGGCCGGCTTGCGCCTCGGTTTCGTCGTTGCAGAACCGGCCCTGCTGGAAGCCCTGGCCGACGAGATCGGCCCGTGGGGCGTTACCGAAGCGGCGCAGATTATCGGCACGGCGGCATTGCGCGACACCGCCTGGCAGCGCGAGATACTGGCTCGCCTGCAGCAAGACGGCGCTCGTTTGCAGCGATTGCTGGCCGCATACCGTATCGAATCGCACGGTTGCGCCTTGTTTCAGTGGTGGGCCGAGCCGCGCGCCGATGCGTTTGCCGAGCACATGGCCCAACGCGCAATCTGGGTGCGCAAGTTTGCTGCCGGCGGCATCCGTCTTGGCTTACCCTTCCATGAACACGATTGGGGGCGCCTTTCGCGCGCACTCGACGAATGGCAATCTCCGGACCCATGATGATCAAACAACTGCTCTGCTGCCTCGCACTGTTCGCTACTACTGTTGCCCATGCAGAAATCAGCGTGGTCGACGATGCCGGCAACACCGTCACGCTCGCCAAACCGGCGCAACGCGTGGTCGCCCTGGCGCCGCACCTGACCGAAATGATGTTCGCCGTCGGCGCAGGCGACCGGCTGGTCGGCCGCGTCAGCCACAGCGACTATCCGGCCGAAGCCAAGAACATCGCTCTGGTCGGCGACAACCTGCACGTCGACATGGAGCGGCTGGCTGCGCTGAAACCGGATTTGCTCGTGGTCTGGCTGCACGGCAGCGCCGGGCCGCAACTGGAATCCTTGCGCAAGCTGGGCATACCGCTGTTCTACAGCGAGCCGCATACGCTGGAGCAGATCGAGGACACGCTGGTGCGCCTGGGCAAACTGGCCGGCACCGAGCCGCGCGCGCGCCAGGTGGCCGACGGCATGCGCGACGACCTGAAGAAGCTGGGCGCGCGTTATGCGGCGCGGCCCACGGTGCGCGTGTTCTACCAGGTGTGGGACAAGCCGCTCTACACCCTAAATGGCCGCCATTTCGTGAGCGACGTGCTGCGCCTGTGCGGCGGCGAAAACATCTTCGCCGGCCTCAGCACGACAGCACCCGTGGTCAACGTCGAAGCGGTGCTGCAGGAAAATCCCGAAGCCGTGATCAGCGGCGACATGCGCACGCACGACGAAAACGGCTTGCTGTTGTGGCATGGCTATCCCACCTTGTTGGCGACGCGGCACAACAATCTGTTCAATCTCGACCCGGACTTGCTGGTGCGCCCCGGCCCGCGCATCGTCGCCGGTGCAACCGCCATCTGTGAAGACCTGGAAGCCGCGCGCGCCCGGCGCGAACGGCAATGAAGCGCTTTCCGCATCCCGTGTTGATGGTGCAGGGCACGACGTCGGACGCCGGCAAAAGCACCATCGTTGCCGGGCTGTGCCGTCTGCTCAAGCGTGAAGGCGTGCGGGTGGCGCCGTTCAAGCCGCAAAACATGGCCTTGAACAGCGCCGTCACCATCGACGGCGGCGAGATCGGGCGCGCGCAAGCCTTGCAGGCCGCCGCTGCCGGCCTGGCGCCGCATACCGACATGAACCCCGTGCTGCTCAAACCCTCGTCGGATACGGGCGCGCAAGTCATCATCCACGGCAAGGTGCGCGCCGACATGAATGCGCGCGATTACCACGTCTACAAGACCACAGCCATGCAGGCCGTGCTCGAATCCTGTGCGCGGCTCGCCGCCCGGTACGAATGCCTGATCGTCGAAGGCGCGGGCAGCCCGGCGGAAATCAATCTGCGCGAGCGCGACATCGCCAACATGGGCTTTGCCGAAGCGGTCGATTGCCCGGTGATCCTGGTGGCCGACATCGATCGCGGCGGCGTGTTCGCGCATCTCGTCGGCACGCTCGATTGCCTGTCGGCTTCCGAACGGGCGCGCGTGATCGGTTTCGTCATCAACCGCTTTCGCGGGGACATCGGCCTGCTTCAACCGGGCCTCGATTGGCTGGAGCAGAAAACCGGCAAGCCGGTCCTGGCCGTGCTGCCTTACCTGCATGGCCTGCATCTCGATGCCGAGGATGCCGTGCAAGCGGGGCAGCAGGAGCGCGGCGGGTTTCGCATTGTGGTGCCGGCCTTGCCGCGCATGAGCAACCATACCGATTTCGACGTCCTGCGCGCACACGGCCAGGTCGATCTGCGCTTTGTCGGGCCGGGTGAGCGCATTCCATCGGCCGACCTGATCGTCTTGCCGGGCAGTAAAAACACCCGTGCCGACCTGGCCTGGCTGCGCGAACAAGGTTGGGAACAAGCCCTGCTCAAGCACTTGCGCTACGGCGGTCGCGTGATCGGCCTTTGCGGCGGCTTCCAGATGCTGGGCCGCTCCATCGCGGACCCGCACGGCATCGAGGGCAAAGCGGGAAGCATGCAAGGCCTCGGCTTGCTCGATGTGGAAACCGAGCTGACGCCGGCCAAGCGTCTGGCAAATGTCGAAGGCCGCTGCCGCTTTGCCGATGCTGCAGTGCATGGTTATGAAATCCACATGGGCATCTCGCGCGGCGGCGCATTGGCCCGGCCCGCCTTCGACGTGGAAGGACATGCCGAAGGCGCCATCTCGGCGGATAATCAAATATTGGGAACCTATCTGCACGGCGTTTTCGACCACCCGCAAGCCTGTGCCGCCTTGCTGCAATGGGCCGGACTCGATCAAGCCCAGGGACTCGACCAGGCGGCCCTGCGCGAAGCCAGCCTGGAACGCCTGGCCGATACCTGCCAACCCTTGCTCAACGCCCTGCAAACGCTGACATCATGAATCCGAATCAGTTTTCCCAGCCCGAGATCGACGCCGTCTATCGCACCATCCGCGAACGCCGCGATATGCGTCATTTCCTCGACCAGCCGCTGGAAGAGGGCGTATTGCAGCGCCTCATCGAAGCGGCGCACCTGGGGCCGTCGGTCGGCTTCATGCAACCCTGGCGCTTCATTCGCGTCACCGACGTCGAACTGCGCAAGAAAATCCATGCCGGTGTCGAGCAGGAACGCCAGCGCACGGCAGAGGCCTTGGGCCAGCGCGCCGACGAATTCATGCGCCTCAAGGTGGAGGGCATCCTGTGTTGTGCCGAAGTGCTGGTGGTCGGCTTGATCGACAAGCGCGAGAACTACGTGTTCGGTCGGCGCACCATCCCGGAAATGGACATGGCCTCGGCCGCCTGCGCGATCCAGAACTTCTGGCTGGCCGCGCGCGCCGAGGGCATAGGCGTAGGCTGGGTCTCCCTGTTCGACCCAGACCACCTGCGCGCGTTGTGCAACATGCCCGAAGGCAGCATGCCGATAGCCATTCTCTGCGTCGGGCCGGTGGAGGCATTCTACCCGGCGCCCATGCTGCAAACCGAGGGCTGGGACACGCGGCGCAAGCTATGCGACGTGGTATTCGAAAACAGCTGGGGCAAAACCGAAAGCTGAAAGACTGTCGTTTTGATACGGCGCGCGCAACTCGCGTATGATGGTGACTCCATTTTCCCGGGAGCGTAGCGATGCTCAAATCCACCCTGCGTGTCTGCCTGTTGGCCTTCAGTTGTCTACTGTTGCAAGCCAGGGCCGATACGCCGCCGGACGACAACGCCAAAATCAACGTGCAAAAGAACGGCGACACGGTCGTCATCGACTTGAGCATGACGGTACCGGCAACGGCGCAGGAAGTCTGGGATGTGCTGGTCGATTTCGATCACATGACGCAATTCCTGCACAATCTCGACACCAGCAAGATCCTGGAAAAGAACGATAGTCAATGGAAAGTCGAACAAAAGGGTCAGACCTCGCACGGCGGCTTCTCGTTTTCGTTTGATTCGATCAAGCTGATCACGCTCAAGCCTTACGACATGATCCAATCGCACCTGATCGGCGGCACGCTGAAGAAGCACGAAAGCCTGACCACCCTGTCCCCCGACGGAAATGGCACACGCATCGTCTATCACGCGGAGTCGATTTCAGGCGTCTGGGTGCCGCCGCTGCTCGGCACTTCCGTCGTCGAAGGCGAAGTGCGCAAGCAATTTCAGGAAATGGAGACGGAAATCCTCAGACGCAAAGCGGGTAAGGTTGGGAAATAACGGCTTCGGCAGTCCCGCAAAAGGTTTTGTTGCGTCGCTAGTGTGACTTTTTGTCACGGCGCGGTGCAACAGAGAATTCCAGGGCTATAATTAAGTTGCTGTAGGCCAACTCAATTGTCGTGACCTGCTGGAGTCCAGATGCCCACATTGTCGTTACGGCAACAGGTCATACTGCCGTTTGTTGTTCTCGTGATCTTCGTTTCGCTATGCATCGGCTGGGTATCCATCCGGGCAGGGGAGAACACAGTCAGCGACTTGACGCGCCGGGTCTTGCTTGAGACGACCAGCCGCATCGCCTACGCGACAGATCAGACCCTGGGCGGCGCAGTCATCGCGCTGCAAGCCGTGGCGCCCGATCCGCAAGACTTGCCGCAGCCGACCTCGTTTCCTGACGATATCAAAACCCTGGAGCAACGCTTCTGGGACGCCAGCGGCTTGTTCCGAACCGTCAACAACACCGTCTATTATGGCGGCGCCGATGGCCGTTTCCTCGGCGTCAATCGGGAAAAACAGAACAGCGTCGTGGTGTTCGAGCGTCGGCCCGGGGCCGAAAAACGCGAGGCCTTCGTGACGGTGGCGCCGGGCCAGCGCGGCAAGCTGGTTCGCAGCGACGACTACGACCCCCGCACGCGACCCTGGTTTCAACTGGCGGCGCAGAATGGGAACAAGGAGGCGCTATGGTCCAAGGTATATAACGACTACGGCACCGGGATTCCCGTCATCACGCTGGCCAAGCCGGTTTTTGCGGCAGACGGGCGTCTTGCCGGCGTGCTGGCAACCGACATGCGATTGAACGCGCTGAGCGAATTCCTGCGCGATCTGGAAGTCAGCCGCAACGGTGTCGCTTTCGTCATCGACGAAGACGGCATGCTGGTGGCCAGTTCGTCCGGCGAGGTGCCCGCAGCCCAGGCCGGAAAACAGCCGCAGCGTTTGTCTCCGGCGGCTGCCAACAACGCGCTAGTGCGCAGCGCCCATGCGCACTATGCCATCTGGAACAAACCCGGCAATGCAGCCAATGCAGCGCAAACCATCGAATTCGAAGACGCAGCCGGCAAGGTGGAAATGGCGGCAGCCAGAATAGGCAGCAAACGCGGCGTGGCGTGGACCGCCATCGTTGCCGTGCCGCGCAGCGACTTCATGGGAGAAGTCACACGCAGCTTTTATCACAGCCTGGCTATCGGCTTCATCTGTGTGCTGATTGCGCTGGCAATAGGCTGGCTGGCGCTCAACCGCGTCCTGCGCGACATCCGGCAATTGACGGTGGCGGCGCGCAAGGTGGGCCACGGCGAACCCTTGCCCAAGCTCAGCATCGCACGCAGCGACGAACTCGGTCTATTGGCGCAGACGTTCAGCGAGATGGAGGAAAACCTGCGCATTGATCATCTCACCAGGGTATTCAATCGCGAATTCCTGCTGGCGCAAATCGGATTCATGCTGCGGCAGGCGGCATCGCGTCCATTCGAGCCCTTGCATTTTGCCTTGTTATTCATCGACCTGGACAAATTCAAGTCGATCAATGATATCTATGGCCACAATTCGGGCGACACTGTGCTCAAGAACGTGGCCCAGCGGCTCAGAGACGTCGTGCGCACCAGCGACATCGTCGCGCGTTATGGGGGCGATGAATTCGTGGTGTTGCTCAAAGACATCAGTTCGATGCGCGACGTCGTGGCCATGGAGGAAAAGATTCGTCACGCGGTCGAGCAGCCGATGGAATTGGGCGAGGAGGCGGTTCAGATTGGCGTTTCGCTTGGCTGGGCGATCTTCCCGCAGGACGGCGAAGATCCTGACGCCTTGCTCAAGATCGCCGACATGCGCATGTTCGACGCAAAACGCGCTCGTGGACAGAAAAAATAACTGATGATCAAATTGAGGGTAATGAGAGAATATTGAGCCGTCGTCCTTGGAGGCTGTTGCGAAATTACCGTGGCGTTGTTGCGGCTCCTCGCCGTACTACCCGTACTGTCTTCGGCGCCGCGTCTGGCCGCACTGATTTCGCAACGGCCTCTTAATTCAATCCTTTGGTGGGGTTTCGATGGAATCTTCATCCGGCAGCAACGGCAAGATATCAGCGCTTTCGGCATTGCCTTCGGGAATCCCGATGGCGCTGGCCGTGTTGAGCGCCGGCCTTCTGTCGGGCGCCGCCGCATGGCTTGCCGCATCTGCGTCCGGCAGCAACCGCTTTTCGATTTCCTTGCTTTTGGCCGGCATGTGCACCGGCGGCATCGCCTGGTTTTTGCTCGCCCGCGATCGCAACCGGCTATTGGCCGTAGCCGAACATGGTTTCGACGCCATCGCCGTAATGACCGTGCGCGACGAAGGAATCGAGCTCGTCTACGTCAACCGCCAAGCCAGGCAGTTATGCGGCTTTTCGCCCGAATCGAAGACTGTTCCGCCCCTCCTGCAAATGCCGCTCGTGCAGGAGAAATTGCGCGCCGCGGCAGCCGGACGGCAGAGGCTGCAGGAAGACATTGCCCTGCCGGGGAGCGATGCGCCTGCGCGCTGGCTGCATTGCCAATTCCTTCCCGTGGCGCATGGTGCCGCCATGGTGATGCGCGACATCAGCGTGCACAAAGCGGAAGAAAAGGAAACACGCGAGAACCGCGCCTTCTTGCACTCGCTGATCGAATACCTGCCGGTATTGATCTTCGCCAAGAGTTTTCGCCACGATCATTACGACAAGATGGTGGTCTGGAACCAGACGGCCGAGCATGTCATGGGATACAGCGCCCTGGAAGTCATCGGCAAATGCAATGGCGAGATATTTCCGTCCAAGGTCGCCGATACGCTCAATGCGCTCGATCGCCAGATGCTTGCCGCCCCCAAGGTCGTCACGATTCCCGAATTTCCCTATCGCAGGCCGGATGGCGCGCTGTGCTACCTGCGTTCAATTTCGGTGCCGTTGTTCGGCGAGGAAGGCAAGGTCGACTACATTCTTGGCATAGTCGAAGACATCACCATACGTCGCGCACAGGAATGGGAGTTGCGCACCCAGCGCGCCGAATTGGCGGCAATCAACGATTCCTTGCCTGTCGGCTTGTTCCGCACCGATGCCGAAGGCAGGGTGGTCTACGTCAACTCCGCCTTCGAACGCATGATGGGATTGGAATTCGAGCAAATCGCCCGCGCCGGATGGCATTCTGCGCTGCACCCGGACGACCGCGATACGGTCCTCGCGGAATGGACGCACGCGATGCACAATGATCAGCCATATGAAAACACATTGCGTTTCGCGGTCGGCAAAAATCGCATCCTCTGGGCCTCGGTCAAGTCCGCACAGATCCGGATGGATGGCAAGGTACGTGGCTATGTCAGCAGCGTGGACGACATCACGATGCGGCTGCAAGCCGAGCAGGACGTACTGAAAGGGGAACGCTGGCTGCGCACGATTGCCGACAATCTGCCGGCCTTGATCGCCTATGTCGACAAAGACCAGCGTTACCGCTTCACTAACATTAACTATGAGAAATTATTCCAGCGCGAGGGAGCGCAGGTATTGGGCAGTCATGTCTCCGAAGTGTTCGGCGGCGAATACTATGCGTTCACGTCAGACAGGATCGATGCCGCCCTGCGTGGGGAGCGCGTCAGTTTTGAGCGCGAGGGCACCGATCGGGCAGGCCGCAGGCGCTGCTGGCGCGTCGAATACATTCCCGACCAGCAGGAAGGCAAAGTGGCCGGTTTCTACAGCATGGTGCTTGATATCACCGAATCGAAGGAGCTTGAGAACCGCCTGCGTACCTTGGCACGCATCGATTCGCTGACTGGTCTCGCAAATCGATCGTGGTTCAACGAGAAACTGAACCAGGCTATCGCGGATTGCGATGCGCGAGGTTTGCATTTGGGTATCCTTTTTCTCGACATCGACCAGTTCAAGACCTTCAACGACAACTTCGGCCATCACGGCGGCGACCTGGTGCTGCGTGAATTCTCGCGTCGCCTGACGGCCTGCGTGCGCCATACCGACACCGTCGCCCGTCTGGCGGGCGATGAATTTGTCATCTTGTTGTTGGGTAACGACGAGGGGCTGGAAACGGAAGTCGTTGCGAAAAAGATCATTGCCGAAATGCGGCGTGAATTCGCCCTGCCTTCCGGGCCTTGCACGGTGACGGCGAGTATTGGTATCACGATCCGGCGTCAGGGCGAAAACGACGGCGAAATGTTACTGCGGCGCGCCGACGATGCGCTTTATGCAGCGAAATCGCAGGGACGCAACAGCTATAGCAGCATTCTGTAGCAAAAATGCAAAAATATTGCGATTTCACAGGAGAGAGGGGTACTAATTTGGGGAATTTGCAGGTTATAATGCGCCGACGTTGTGATTCCAGCGAGCGGTGCAGTACTACGCTGTCATGTCTTTCCTGGTTGAGTCGACGGAGCGGGCGAAAGCTCAAATTAACTGTAATAGGAAATGCAATGGCAACTGGTACTGTAAAGTGGTTCAATGACGCGAAGGGCTTCGGCTTCATCACTCCGGACGAAGGCGGTGAAGACTTGTTCGCCCACTTCTCGGCAATTCAATCGGCGGGCTTCAAGTCCCTGAAAGAAAACCAACGCGTGTCGTTCGAAGTGACCGCTGGCCCCAAGGGCAAGCAAGCATCGAACATTCAGGCAATCTAAGCTGAATTGACGCAAAAAAATCCCCGGCATTCCGGGGATTTTTCTTTTGTGCAGCCGGGTTCCTTTTGTTTGCCCGGACCGGCAGGCAATTCATCCGGCACGCAAGTCCTCCAGCCATGTGCCGGTTGCCTTCGCCTCGGCTTCGTGGCCAGGCTCACGCCAGGTTTCCCGCAAGGCCGCCGCATACCATTCCTGCATCGCAGGCAGCGCCCGCAAACGCTGCGCATAGGCCGCCGCTTCGCCGCTCAATGTCAAGCCATAGGTCTGGACGCGCAATGCGATTGGCGCATACATCGCATCGACTGCATGAAAACGCGCGCCGGCCAGAAACGGGCCGCCGAAGCGTGCCAAACCCTCCCTCCATAGCTCGTCGATGCGGGCGACATCGTCCAGCAATGCCTGCGGCATGTCGTGCAGTTGAATCCGGACGCCGCAATTCATCGTGCAGCGCTCGCGCAGGGCGGAAAACCCGGAATGCATCTCGGCGCTGGCGCAGCGCGCCCAGGCCCGCGCCGCCGACTCGGCCGGCCACACGCCGACATGCCGTTCGGCCAGGTATTCGATGATGGCCAGCGAATCCCAGACGACTTCGCCGCCGTCGTGCAAGCAGGGCACTTTGCCGTGCGGAGCAAAGCCTTTGAAGCTATCGCGGCTCGATCCCTCGGAAAACGGCACCAACTGCTCTTCGAAAGCGATACCCAGTTCGCGCATCAGGAGCCACGGCCGCAGCGACCACGAGGAGTAATTCTTGTTGGCGATGTAAAGCGTGATCATGGCATTGCCCCGCTCAACGGTGATGCTGCTTCATGATGGTCTGCTTTTCGCGTTCCCAGTCGCGCTGCTTCTCGGTTTCGCGCTTGTCGTGCTGCTTCTTGCCTTTGGCCAGCCCGATCTCGCACTTGATGCGGCCGCGCAGGTAATGCAGATTGATCGGCACGAGCGTATAGCCGGCGCGTTCCACCTTGCCGATCAGCCGCTTGATTTCTTCCTCGTGCAACAGCAATTTGCGCGTGCGCAGGGCTTCCGGGTGGACGTGGCTCGAAGCGCTGGTGAGGGCGCTGATATGCGCGCCAAAAAGGAAGATTTCGCCATTCTTGATGATGACGTAGGCTTCCTTGAGGTTGGCTCGCCCCGCACGAATGGATTTGACCTCCCATCCATCGAGGACCATGCCCGCTTCGTAGCGCTCCTCGATAAAGTAGTCGTGGAAGGCTTTTTTGTTGTCTACGATGGTCATCTGATGGGGAACAAGGGGGATCGGTTAAAATTCGGGCTTCGTATTTTATCAAATCAGGCAACAATGGCTGCGGTTCACAAGTCGGTGCTGATCGGTTACAGCGCAGAACAGATGTACGCACTGGTCGAGCGGGTCGAAGACTATCCGCAATTCCTGCCCTGGTGCGGCGAGGTGCAAGTCGAACGCCCCGACGATACCACGCTCACGGCATCGATTTCGATCCGCTACCACGGCATCAATCAGAATTTCACCACGCGCAACAAGAATGTCCGGCCCGTTTCCATGCAGATGGTGCTGGTGGACGGACCTTTCAAGCATCTCGAAGGCAGTTGGACCTTCCGCGCCTTGCGCGCCGATGCCTGCAAGATCGAATTTGAACTGCAATATGAATTTTCCAACAAGCTCTTCGACCAGGTAATCGGCCCCGTGTTCAGCATGATTGCCAATAGCTTCGTCGATTCGTTTTGCAAGCGCGCCGAGGCGGTGTATGGCTGAAGCGGCAAAACTCCGTGTGCAGGTGTGCTATGCCACGGCGCAGCGGCAATGGTTGCTCGCGCTTGAAGTCGAGCCTGGCACGACGCTGCATCAGGCAATCACGGCCAGCGGCATATTGCAGCAGGCGCCGGAAATCGATTTGTCGGTATGGCAGGTCGGGATATTCGGCAAGCTCAAGCCACTCGATACGGTGTTGCGCCCGCAGGACAGGGTGGAAATCTACCGTCCGCTGAAGGCCGATCCGATGGAATCGCGCCGCCGGCGCGCCGCCAAGCGCGCCGGGGCCAAATAATCAGCCCTTGTTGCAGTCGTTGACAGCCTGCCTGGCGCGCTCGATCTCCTTGGCACGCTGGTCGTCTTCCATGAAGGCGGGTTGTCCATCCTTGTCGACAGTCTTCACACGCGTGCCGCTGTTGAGCATATCCAGGTATTCCTTGGCGTGCGCGCAGTTATTTGATTGCACCTGTTGGTTCTTGGCCTCGTCTGCGGCTTTTTTGTCTTTTTCCGCCTGCTCGGCTTTGCGCTTCTTGTAATCGGCTTCGCGGTCAGTCGTGGAGGGCGCCGCCTTGGTATCGCTTGAAGCCGCATCACTGGAGGCCGCGTTACCGGATTGTTGGGATGGCGCGGTGCGGTGCGGCTGCTTGACGATGTTCTTTTCCGGAATATTGCCCGGCGGCGGCGTGTCGGAAAACTGCTTGACCCCATGCTCGTCGATCCAGACATATTTGGCCTGCGCCAGAACCGCGGAACTTGCCAGCAGCCCGGCCAAAAGCAGCGCCAACCTTATTTTTTTTGTCAATTTCATCATGGATTTCCTATTTGTTACAGAGTGGGTAAGCTGAATATAACGATTTCGCCATGCTTTTGGGTGACTGTCAACGTGAAAAACGGTCTGCCGGGCCGGCTGGTTGACCGTGGCGTACGGCCGGTTCGCCGGGGCAAATCCAACGTTCCTGGCGGATTTCTGTATAATGCGGCTTTGCGCCTATAGGAAATGCTATGCGTCTACTTCAAAAAGCACTCACATTCGATGACGTGCTGCTTGTTCCGGCTTATTCGAACATTCTTCCAAAAGACACGTCGCTCAAAACCCGCCTGACCCGCAATATCTCGTTGAACATTCCCTTGCTGTCGGCAGCGATGGACACGGTCACCGAATCGCGCCTGGCCATCGCCATGGCCCAGGAAGGCGGCATCGGCATCATCCACAAGAACCTGTCGCCCAGGGACCAGGCCCGCGAAGTCGCCAAGGTCAAGCGTTTCGAGTCCGGCGTGCTGCGCGATCCGATCACGATCCCGCCGACCATGAAGATCCGCGAAGTCATCGCCCTGACGGAGCAATATGGCGTTTCCGGCTTCCCGGTCGTGGAAGGCAAGACCGTCGTCGGCATCATCACCAACCGCGATCTGCGCTTCGAAGAAGAACTGGATGCCGAAGTGCGGCTGAAAATGACACCGCGCGAAAAGCTGGTCTGCGTCAAGGAAGGCGCCGATACGCTTGAAGCCAAGCGGCTGATGAACAAGCATCGCCTGGAGCGCGTGCTGGTGATCAACGATGCGTTTGAGCTGCGCGGCCTGATCACCGTCAAGGATATCCAGAAGTCCACCGAACACCCGTCGGCCTCGAAAGACCAGCAAGGCAAGCTGCTGGCGGGCGCCGCGGTCGGGGTAGGCGAAGACAACGACGAGCGCATCGAACTGCTGGTCGCCGCCGGCGTCGACGTGCTGGTGGTCGACACCGCCCACGGCCATTCGCAAGGCATCCTGGACCGCGTCAAATGGATCAAGAACAATTATCCGGGCGTCGACGTCATCGGCGGCAATATCGCCACGGCGGCGGCGGCCAAGGCATTGCTTGAATACGGCGCCGACGCCGTCAAGGTCGGCATCGGCCCCGGCTCGATCTGCACCACGCGGATCGTCGCCGGTGTCGGCGTGCCGCAGATCAGTGCCATCGCCAACGTGGCGCAAGCCCTGAAGGGCAGCGGCGTTCCCTGTATCGCCGATGGCGGTGTGCGCTTCTCGGGCGACATCTCCAAGGCGCTGGCCGCCGGCGCATCCTCGGTCATGATGGGCAGCATGTTCGCCGGTACCGAAGAGGCGCCGGGCGAAGTCATCCTCTATCAGGGCCGCAGCTACAAGTCCTACCGCGGCATGGGCAGCCTGGGCGCCATGGCCGACGGCTCGGCCGACCGTTATTTCCAGGACGCCGCCAGCAAGTCCGACAAGTTCGTGCCGGAAGGCATCGAAGGCCGCGTACCCTACAAGGGCAGCGTGCTGGCGATCCTGTTCCAACTGGTCGGCGGCGTGCGTCAATCGATGGGTTATTGCGGCTGTCTTACCATCGACGAATTGCGCGAAAAGGCCGAATTCGTCGAGATCACGTCGGCCGGCATGCGCGAATCGCATGTGCATGACGTCCAGATCACCAAGGAAGCACCGAACTACCGCGCCGACTGAGTTTCGGCATAGCCCGCCCGCGCGAGGACCAGCGAAATAACAGAAATGCTCCGCCGTCGGCAACACCAGCCGGCGGCGGAGGCATTTTTATTTCCAGCCACCCTGGCGGTGTTGCGAATGAAGTGATTGATCCGATGCGATTGACCCGATTTCCTATCCTGTAGACATGACCATGCACGCAAAAATCCTCATCCTCGATTTCGGCTCCCAAGTGACGCAACTGATCGCGCGCCGCGTGCGCGATGCCGGCGTCTTTTCCGAAGTCTATCCCTACGACGTCGATGACGAATTCGTACGCAATTACGGCGCCGCCGGCGTGATCCTCTCGGGCGGACCGAATTCGGTCACCGAAGGCGATACGCCGCGCGCGCCACGCGCCGTCTATGAACTGGGCGTGCCGGTGCTGGGCATCTGTTACGGCATGCAGACCATGGCCGAACAACTGGGCGGCAAGGTGGAAAACGGCAAGGTGCGCGAATTCGGTTATGCCGAAGTCAGGGCGCGCGGCCATACGGCGCTGCTGGAAGGCATCAGCGATTTCGTTACGCCCGAAGGCCGCGGCATGCTGAAGGTCTGGATGAGCCACGGCGACAAGGTCAACGACATGCCGCCCGGCTTCAAGCTCATGGCCTCGACCGACAATTGCCCCATCGCCGCCATGGCCGACGAAGCGCGCCACTTCTATGCCGTGCAGTTCCACCCCGAAGTCACCCACACGGTGCAGGGCAAGGCCATCCTCGGCCGCTTCGTGCACGAGATCTGCGGCTGCAAGTCGGACTGGAACATGCGCGACTACATCAGCGAAGCGGTCGAAACGATCCGCCAGCAGGTCGGCAGCGATGAAGTCATCCTCGGCTTGTCCGGCGGTGTCGACAGCAGCGTCGCGGCGGCATTGATCCACCGCGCCATCGGCAACCAACTCACCTGCGTCTTCGTCGATCACGGCCTGTTGCGCCTGAACGAAGGCAAGATGGTGATGGAGATGTTTGCCAAGAACCTCGGCGTCAAAGTGATCCACGTCGACGCCAGCGAACAATTCATGGGCCACCTGGCCGGTGTCACCGACCCCGAAGCCAAGCGCAAGATCATCGGCCGCGAATTCGTCGAAGTGTTCCAGGTTGAAGCCGGCAAGCTGCCCAATGCGAAGTGGCTGGCGCAGGGCACGATCTACCCCGACGTGATTGAAAGTGCAGGCAAGGGCAAGAAGGGCCACACTATCAAGAGCCACCACAACGTCGGCGGCCTGCCCGAAACCCTGAACCTGAAACTGCTCGAGCCCCTGCGTGAACTGTTCAAGGACGAAGTGCGTGAGCTGGGCGTAGCGCTCGGCCTGCCGCACGAGATGGTGTATCGCCATCCGTTCCCCGGCCCGGGCCTGGGTGTGCGCATCCTTGGCGAAGTCAAGCTGCACTATGCCGACCTGCTGCGCCAGGCCGACGCGATCTTCATCGAGGAATTGCGCAACACGAAGGATGAAGAAGGCAAGTCGTGGTACGACAACACCAGCCAGGCTTTCGCCGTATTCCTGCCGGTGAAATCGGTCGGCGTGATGGGCGACGGCCGCACCTACGACTACGTCGTGGCATTGCGCGCCGTGCAAACGCAGGATTTCATGACGGCGCACTGGGCGCACCTGCCTCACGAGCTGCTGGGGCGCGTATCGAACCGCATCATCAACGAAGTGCGCGGCATCAATCGCGTGGTGTACGACATTTCCGGCAAACCGCCCGCGACTATCGAGTGGGAGTGATGCTTCACCAACGGGGCGGGCACTTTGACCGCCCCGGATATCGAAACCAAGGCAACACCTGCATCATCGAAAATCGGATCAAGGCCGATCGCCGCCTTGCCTCTTTTCTATCCCAGCCAAAGCCGGCGCGCCTCCTCGGCAATCATATCGGGATACTCTTCAGGCCAGAACAGCTTGGCTTCGGCAATGCGGCGCACACCCCGCGAACGCGGGAATAGCTGGTCGAGGTAGTCCGCGCCCGATGTGGCAAAAATGTTGTCCGCCATGCCCCACACAATGCGCACCGGAATTGCGCAGCGCTTGAGCTCCGCTTCGATGCCGGCCAGCGGATTCGGCGCCAACGCCACCGCATAAGCGTCGATTTGCGCCTTGCGCTGCGCGGTCGCCACCAAGGGGCCGAGATAGGTGTCGAGGGTGCGGTCCGACAGTTCCAATGGCCGCGTGAAGGTCAAGCCGCCAAGTCCTTTGGCGGAGCGCGCCAGATCCTTGTCCCTGGCCCACGGAACCAGCCATTTCTCCGCGTATTTTCCCTTTCTGGCCAGTTCCACCACCGGCATGACAGCCGGCGGCGGGCTGTCCGGTTCCGTGTCGCAATTGGTCAGGAGCGCCGTGCGCACGCGCTGCGGATGCCGCGCCATGAAAATCTGCGCCACCGCGCCGCCGCTATCGTTGGCAATCACATCCACCGAACCTATGCCGAGCCGATCAAGCAAGTCGGCGATCATGGCTGCCTGCGCCGCAACCCCCACATCCTGCCCGTCGGCGACTTCGGTCAAGCCATGCGCCATCATGTCTGCCGCGATGCAACGCCGCGTAGTCGACAGGCGCTCGATGGCGCCGCGCCACTGATAGCTGTTCAGAGGAAAGCCATGCAGGAACAAAACAACCTCACCCTGTCCGCGATCCACGTAAGCGATCTTGCCAAACGGCGTGGCGCAATCGCGCCGGCTCGAATCGAACCACGCCGCCTCCGGGGCAGCGCCTGCGTTGCCTGCCACGGCCATCACGGCCGCCGCTTCAAGAAACCTTCTGCGATTCATGAAATCCTCCTCGGGTTGTCGATGTCGGCCATCTTAGGAAGCCGCGTGGAAGGCCGCAATAACCTCCGAGGTTATGGAATTGCGCCGGGCGTGGGCTATCATGACGCCATGACCATGGACAAATCCCCGGCCGGCACAATGCTGCGCGACTGGCGCCAGGCGCGGCGCATGAGCCAGCTCGATCTCGCCCTCGATGCGGGCATCTCGGCGCGCCACGTGAGTTACGTCGAAACCGGCAAGGCGAAGCCCAGCCGCGACATGATCGGCATCCTGGCCGATGTGCTGGAGTTGCCGCTGCGCGAGCGCAATGCGCTATTGAACGCCGCCGGATATGCGCCGGAATATTGCGAAACCACGCTCGAATCGCAGCAGATGGCGCCGGTGCGCCAAGCCGTCGAATACATCCTGAAGCACCACGATCCGTATCCGGCCCTGGTCACCAACCGGCACTGGGATTTGCAGTCGGTGAACCGTTCCTTCGTGCGCATCTTCAGCAAGTTCCTCGATGCTCCCAGCCGCCACAAAAACATGCTGCACCAGGTGTTCGATCCCGCCGACATCCGGTCCGCGATCGTCAACTGGGAAGAGATGGCACTGGACTTGATCCATCATCTGCACAATCAGATCGCCTCGTCGCCGACCGATGCGCGTTCACGCGCGCTGCTCGATGAAATCCTGGCCTACCCCGGCGTGCCGGAAGGCTGGCGCCGGCGTGGAATAGGCAGCGCGACCCAGCCGCTACTGACTTGCCTGTTCCGTAAGGGCGACCTGGAACTGCGCTTTTTCTCGGCATTCACCACCTTCGGCACGCCCTGGGACGTGACGCTCGAGGAGTTGCGCATCGAGAGCATGTTCCCGGCGGACGAAAAAACCGCAGCACTTTGCCGCAGCATAATCGACTGACAGTTCGGCCGCCGGCCTGAGGAATGACCTCGGCATCGGCGCTAAGTCAATGTATAATAAAGGGTTTTTCGTAGCGCCTGTCTATATTTTGCCGGCGCATGCGCGCAAGGCGGGGACAACGCATACGTGTTCTCTTTCCTGCATGGGGATCACTGAATGTATAGCGTTAAAGAGATTTTCTACACACTGCAAGGCGAGGGCGCCCAAGCCGGGCGTCCGGCGGTGTTTTGCCGATTTGCCGGCTGCAATCTATGGAGCGGGCGCGAAGAAGACCGCGCCACGGCGGTTTGCCAGTTCTGCGACACCGATTTCGTCGGCACCAATGGCGAAGGCGGCGGCAAGTTCGCCGATAGCGAGGTTTTGGCCGAAACCATCAACAAGCTCTGGCCCGAAGCGTATACTGCCAGCAAGTATGTCGTCTTCACCGGCGGCGAGCCGCTGCTGCAGCTCGATGCCGCCTTGATCTCAAGCATGCACGCGCGCGGCTTTGAAATCGCGATTGAGACCAATGGCACGCTGCCGGTGCCCGAAGGCGTCGATTGGATATGCGTCAGCCCCAAGATGGGTTCGCAGCTTGTGGTGAAGAAGGGCAGTGAGCTCAAGGTGGTGATTCCACAGATCGGGCAAGACCTGAACGCGTACGAGAAGCTCGATTTCGCCAACTTTTTCCTGCAACCGATGGATGGGCCGGCGGCCGAACGCAACACGAAACTCGCAATAGAAACCTGCAAGCGCAACCCAAAGTGGCGCCTGAGCCTGCAAACGCATAAATACCTGCAAATACCGTAATGTTGACCATCACCCGCAAGCTGGAATTCGACGCCGGCCACCGCATCCCGGACCACAACAGCCAGTGCCGCAACCTGCACGGGCACCGCTACGTGCTCGAAATCACGCTCACGGGCCACGTCGTCGAGCATGACGGCCAGGCCGACAACGGCATGATCATGGACTTTTCCGACGTCAAGAACCTGGCGCGCGAAAGCCTGGTCGATGTATGGGACCACGCCTTCCTGGTCTATGAAAAAGATGTGCAGGTGAAAGATTTCCTGAATAGCCTGCCGAACCACAAGACGGTAGTCTTGAACCGCGTGCCGACCGTGGAAAACCTCGCCAGGATTGCTTTCGATATCTTGAAGCCGGTCTACCTGGATCGCTATTCCACCGGCCTTTCCCTCTCCAAGATCAAGCTCTACGAGACACCCAACTGCTGGGCCGAAATCAACGCCTCTGAATAATGGACGACAGCGTCTACATGCGGCAGGCAATAGACCAGGCGCACAACGCCTGGGCGCTCGGCGAAGTGCCGGTCGGCGCCGTGCTGGTCAAGGATGGCGTGGTGATCGCCACCGGCTTCAACCAGCCCATCGGCACGCATGATCCGACCGCCCACGCCGAAATCATGGCCATGCGTGCGGCTGCCGAAGTGCTCGGCAACTACCGCCTGCCCGGTTGCGAGCTCTACGTCAGCCTGGAACCCTGCGCCATGTGCGCCGGCGCCATGATGCATGCGCGGCTGGCGCGCGTCGTCTTCGGTGCATCCGACCCCAAGACCGGTGCCTGCGGCTCGGTCGTCAACCTGTTCGGCGAAGGCAGGCTGAACCACCATACTGCAGTCGTCGGCGGCGTGCTGGCCGAGGATGCCGCCGCCGTGCTCAAGGAATTTTTTGCCGCGCGCCGCGCCACCGGCAGGAAGACGCCTGATATGCCGGAAATGCAGATGCTTCCCGGCGACGAATAAAAGCGAATAAAGCATCGGCGATATTGCGCCGCAACAGCTACAATAAGGTCATGCCATCCTGACTATTGGGAAACTGTCATGACACATACCGAAGCGCAAGAGCACTACGACGAATTCAAGAAGTTGGGTTTGAAGCTCGACATGTCGCGCGGCAAGCCCTCGCCCGAGCAGCTCGACCTGTCCAATGCCTTGCTGGGTGCCATGGATGGCTACAAGGCCGGGGATGGTACCGATACGCGCAATTACGGCGGCCCCATCGGCTTGCCCGAGGCGCGCACCCTGTTCGGCAGCCTGCTCGACGTGCCGGCGGCGCAGGTGGTGGTCGACGGCGGCGCCAGCCTGGCCCTGATGCACGACGTGATCGCCTTCGGCATGCTGTACGGCATGCATGACCATCCCTCCTGGAGCAGCCAGGCCCCGATCAGTTTCCTCTGCCCCGTGCCGGGCTACGACCGCCATTTCTCGATCTGCGAAGCGCTCGGCATCAAGATGATCAACGTGCCCATGAGCGAGCACGGCCCGGACATGGATTTTGTCGAAAAGCAGGTCGCCGGCGACGCCAGCATCAAGGGCATGTGGTGCGTGCCCAAGTACAGCAACCCCGGCGGCGCGGTCTACGATGAACAAACGGTGGCCCGCCTGGCCGCCATGCCGACCGCCGCACCTGATTTCCGCCTGCTGTGGGACGACGCCTATCGCTTCCATCACCTGAGCGAAGACAAGGTCGGCGTGCCGAACATCCTGGACGCCTGCGCCAAGGCCGGCCACGTCGACCGCGCCTTCGTGTTCGCCTCGACTTCCAAGATCACTTTCGCCGGCTCGGGCCTGGCGGCATTGGCGTCTTCCCCGGCCAACGTGCACTGGTGGCAAAGCCATGTCTCGGTGCGCAGCATCGGGCCGGACAAGATCAACCAGTTGCGCCACGTGCGCTACCTGAAGGACAAGGAACACGTCGAGCGCCTGATGGAAGCCCATCGCCAACTGCTGAAACCCAAGTTCGATGCCGTCCACGCGCAATTCCAGCACTACCTGGGCGACCTCGAAGGCGTGAGCTGGACCCATCCCAAGGGAGGCTATTTCATCGACCTTGTCACCCCGCCCGGCATGGCCAGGCGCACCGTGGCACTGGCGCGCGAAGCCGGCATCACCCTGACCGGCGCCGGCGCGGCTTTCCCCTATGGGAAAGACCCGCAAGACAGTCATATCCGCATCGCACCGAGCTTTCCGTCGCTGGCCGAAATCACCGAAGCGGCCAAGGGCATCGCCTTGTCGCTGCGGCTGGCGCTGGCAAGCTGACGTCTGCTCTGGTTTTGTTGCATAATGCAGCGCAAATGAGGCAGCGCAAATGAGGCAGCGCAAATGAGGCAGCGCAAATAAGCACTTGACCAAAATCCGGAACAAAGTCGAAATAGAAGGCACTACCATGACCGCACGCAAACACAGGGTATTCATCGACGGCGAGGCCGGCACCACGGGCCTGCAAATCCGTCAGCGCCTGGCCGGGCACGACAGCATCGAACTGGTCTCGATCGCTCCTGAACTGCGCAAGGACGCCGCGGAAAAGAACCGGCTCATGGCCTCGGTCGACGTCGTCATCCTGTGCCTGCCCGACGATGCCGCCAAGGAAACCGCCGAGATCGCCAAGCACATGGGCTGCCGCTTGCTTGACCCCAGCTCGGCGCACCGCGTCCACCCCGATTGGGTGTACGGCCTGCCCGAATTGACTCCCGGCCAGCGCGACTTGATCCGCAGCGCCAGGAACGTGTCGAATCCCGGTTGCTACGCCACCGGCGCCGCCGTGCTGCTGCGTCCCTTGAGCGACGCGCAGGTGCTGGACCCCAAGGCCACCGTGTCGATTGCGGGCGTCTCCGGCTATAGCGGCGGCGGCAACAAGATGATCGCCAAGTATGAAGAAGAAACCGGCGAACACCCGGTTTCCGGCTTTTCCTTGTATGGCCTCGAATTCAAGCACAAGCACATTCCCGAGATGCAGCGCTGGGGCGGCCTGGAGCGCCGGCCCGTATTCCTGCCCGGCGTCGGCAAGTTCAAGCAGGGCATGCTGGTCTACACTACGCTGGACCACGCGGCATTGAACAAGAAAGTCACGCCGCAAGACGTGCATGCCATCCTGGCCAAGCGCTACGAAGGCGAGACCTTCGTGCGCGTGCAGCCCTACAACGAGCTTGAAGCCGATACTGCGCCTTATCTGGAACCGGAAGCGCTTAACGGCAGCAACATGCTCGATATCTTCGTGTTCGGCTCGAACGATTTTGGCCAATCTGTGGTGGTCGCGCGCCTGGACAATCTGGGCAAGGGTGCGTCGGGCGCGGCAGTGCAGAACCTGAATTTGATGCTCGGCCTGCCGGAAGGCCTGGCCGTGAATTTGCCGGTCTGATCTTCGATAGCTGACGGCATGCCTATTGCACGCAACGGGGAAGTTTCGCTTACCTACGAAACCCAGGGCGACCCGTCTGACCCGGCGATACTCCTGATCATGGGCCTGGGCATGCAGTTGACGTCCTGGCCGGAGATTTTTTGCCAGGGTTTGGTCGAGCAAGGCTTTTACGTGGTTCGCTTGGACAACCGCGACGCCGGCCTGTCGACCAAGATGGGGCACCTGGGCAAGCCCAGCCTGCTGCTGTCCTATATCAAAGGCATCCTGCACCTGCCGATTTCGGCCGGCTACAAGTTGGACGACATGGCAGCCGATGCGGTCGCCGTGCTCGATGCAGCCAAGGTGCGCAAGGCACATATCGTCGGCGCCTCGATGGGCGGCATGATCGCCCAGATCGTCGCGGCCAAATACCCCGAACGCACCGCCAGCCTGACCTCGATCATGTCGACCTCAGGCCGGCGCGGCTTGCCCGGCCCGACTCCCGAAGCGCGCCGCGCCATCATGTCGCGTCCGGCCCAATCAGACGATCTGGAGAGCGTGGTCCGCCACCTGTCGAACACCTTCCGCATCGTCGGCAGCCCCGGTTTTCCAACCTCTGACGCCGTGCTGCGCGCGCGCATCATGACCAGCATCAAGCGCAACGTCAATCCGGCCGGTGTCATGCGCCAACTGGCGGCGATTGCCGCCTCGGGCGACCGTGTCGATCTGCTCAAAGGCTTGCGCACGCGCACGCTGGTGATCCACGGCACCAGCGACCCCCTGGTGCCGGTGGCAGGCGGGCGCGACGTCGCGCAACTCGTGCCCGGCGCCGTGCTGCGCGAAATCGAAGGCATGGGACACGACTTCGCGCCCGGCTTGAACGATACCCTGCTCGCCATGATAGGCGCGCATTGCAAGGAACAGACTGTGCCGGAGATGCAATATGCCTGAGGCTGTTTTCCAGAATATCGGCGCTGCAATCATCGCGCCCTCGGGCTATGCGCCGGACGTGGCTGCATACGAGCGCGGGATCGAGAAGCTGAAATCGCTCGGCTTTCGCGTGCATGACTATTATGTGCCCGAAGACAAGGCCGAACGCTTCGGCGGCAGCGACGCCGCCCGGCTGCAGCAACTGCAAGACGCGATGGGCAATCCGGAAGTACAGCTCGTACTCGCGGTACGCGGCGGCTACGGCATCAGCCGCCTGTTGCCGCAACTCGATTTCCGGCGCATGGCTGCCAGCGGAAAATTATTTGTCGGCCATAGCGATTTCACGCCGGTACACCTCGGCCTGCTGGGCGCGGGTATGACGAGCTTCGCCGGCCCCTTTGTCCTGCCCGATTTCGCGGCCGATCCCGCCAGCGGTTTCACCATGGAGCAGTTCGCGCATTGCCTGACCTCGCCAGAGCACAGCGTAAGCGGTCAGGCCGAGAGCAATCCCGATGTCGATGCCTCGGGCATGCTTTGGGGCGGCAACCTGTCTATGATCGCGCACCTGGTCGGCACGCCGTATCAACCGCAGATCGACAACGGCATCCTGTTTCTCGAAGACATCGCCGAACATCCATACCGCGTCGAACGCATGCTGCTGCAATTGCTCCACGCCGGCATCCTGCAAAAGCAGAAAGCCATCCTGCTGGGCGACTTCTCCGGCTACCGCCTGAGCGAGTACGACAACGGCTATGATTTCGATACCATGCTGGCCTTCCTGCGCAACCGCCTGGAGGTGCCGGTGCTCTGCGGCCTGCCGTTCGGGCACATTGCCGACAAAGCCACCCTGGCGGTCGGCTCGCAAGCGCATTTGCAGGGCAGGGGCGGGCAGTGGCAACTGGCCATGCGCGACTACCGGTACATCGCGTCCTGATCCGGCAGGCCGGCCATGCCGGAATTCGCCCAATTTCGGCTGTCCTGGCCCTGGTTTGAATCTTTCCTTCCCGATAAGCTTGTAAAAAACGGTTCAACAATGAAATAATGACGCTATGGAACCCAAGCTCCTCAACTCGGGCAGGAACTGGCTGGATTTCGCATTGCGCGAAAACCATCCCTTGCGCTTTTCCAAGGCGCGGGGGCATCGCATTGAATGCATGTATGGCACGGTGTGGATTACCGCCTACAACGAGCTGGAAGACCACATGCTGACCCAGGGCCAGGTATACGTCGTGCCCAACAACGGCCTGGCGCTGGTCGAGGCCATCGGGCAGGGCAAGGTGCGCATCCACATGCCTAACCTGATCTTGCATGTATTGCATCGAATCCTCGCGCTTGGCGGCTGGGATGCGGTCACGGCGGCTTGGGTACGCTGCAAGCGTCTCGTGCAGGATGCCCTGGCCGGCCGCACTACCTGATTCTTCCCTGCATTTCGCTGCCGCGATGCGGCAATGCTGCGCCGCGCAATGGTAAAATCCCCGGTTGGCTGGCGAAATTCGCCGATGAAACTCAACTGAAGGTTTTTTCCGTGCTTTCCACCGCAAACATCACGATGCAGTTCGGCCCCAAGCCGCTGTTCGAAAACATTTCCGTCAAATTCGGCGAAGGCAACCGCTACGGCCTGATCGGCGCCAACGGCTGCGGCAAGTCCACGTTCATGAAAATCCTGGGCGGCGACCTCGAGCCGAGCGCCGGGACCGTCATGCTCGACGTCAACGAACGTCTGGGCAAGCTGCGCCAGGACCAGTTCGCCTTTGAAGAGATGCGCGTGCTCGACGTGGTCATGATGGGCCACGTGGAAATGTGGGCCGCCATGAGCGAACGCGACGCGATCTACGCCAATCCCGAGGCGAGCGACGAAGACTACATGCGCGCGGCCGACCTGGAAGCGAAATTCGCCGAATACGATGGCTACACCGCCGAAGCGCGTGCCGGCGAACTGCTGCTGGGCGTGGGCGTGTCGCTCGACCAGCATCAAGGCCCGATGAGCAACGTCGCACCGGGCTGGAAGCTCCGTGTGCTGCTGGCGCAGGCGCTGTTTTCCAATCCCGATATCCTGCTGTTGGACGAGCCGACCAACAACCTCGACATCAACACGATTCGCTGGCTCGAAGACGTGCTCAATGAGCGCAATTCGACCATGATCATCATCTCGCATGATCGCCACTTCCTGAACCAGGTCTGCACCCACATGGCCGACATGGATTACGGCACCTTGAAGGTCTATCCAGGCAACTACGACGACTACATGTTCGCGTCGTCGCAGGCGCGCGCCCAGCAAGTAGCCGCCAATGCCAAGGCCAAGGAACGCGTGACTGAACTGCAGGAGTTCGTGCGCCGCTTCTCGGCCAACAAGTCCAAGGCACGCCAGGCGACCTCGCGCGCCAAGCAGATCGAAAAGATCAAGATCGAAGACCTCAAGCCCTCGAGCCGGGCCAATCCCTTCATCCGTTTCGACGGCGAAAAGAAGCTGCACCGCCTGGCGGTGGAAGTGCAGGGCTTGTCCAAGGCTTATGATCGTACGCTGTTCAAGAATTTCAATATTGCCGTCGAAGCCGGCGAAAAGATCGCCATCATCGGCGCCAACGGTGCCGGCAAGACCACGCTCTTGCGCTCCATCGGCGGCGAGGAAATCTGCAAACTGCACGGCGACGCCGGCGTCGTGAAATGGGCCGAAAACGCCAACGTCGGCTACATGCCGCAAGACCCGACCGAGGATTTTGCCGCCGACCTGAATCTGACCGACTGGATGGGCCGCTGGACCCAGGAAGGCGACGACGACCAGGCCGTGCGCTCCAGCCTGGGCCGCTTGCTGTTCTCCGGCGACGACGTCAAGAAGTCGGTCAAGGTGCTATCGGGCGGGGAGAAGGGCCGCATGATGTACGGCAAGCTGATGCTGGGCCGGCACAACGTGCTCCTGATGGACGAGCCGACCAACCACATGGACATGGAATCGATTGAGTCGCTCAACATCGCGCTGGAAAAATATGCCGGCACGCTGATCTTCGTCTCGCACGACCGCGAATTCGTGTCCTCGCTGGCCACGCGCGTCCTCGAACTCAAGGACGGCGAAGTCATCGACTTCCACGGCGGCTACGAGGAATATCTCTCCAGCCAGGGCATCGACTGACGAGCCTTACCCCAGGCTCAGCAATTGATCGAGCCTGGCGCCAAGGCTGCGCGCCATCTCGTCCCCCTTGGACTTTTGCACCGCTTCGATGTAGGTTTCGCGCAGGGTGCGGAAGTCGGCGATGTTGGCGCAGCGTTCGACCTTCATCTGCATAGCGAAGCCGCGCAAGCCAAGCGTGCTCTTGATGGTCGTGGTATAGAAGTGATACAAGGCTTCAAACTGGGTTTCGCCCGCAGGCAGGACGCCTTGCGCGTTTGCTGTTCCGGCGGGAGCAGGAGCAGAAGCGGGAGCGGGAACAGGTGCCGCCGCGGTCGCAGCAGTCTGTGCCGCTTTCGCAGCAGGAGGGACCACTGACAAACCGGATTCATGCGGCGCGATGAATTCCTGCTCCAGCAATTCGGCGATGCTTTCCTCATTCAAGCCAAGCCCCGCCACCTTCTTGACCAAGCCTTCCACAGACGTCTTGCCGTCAACCAGCACCAGGAGGCTGCGCAGGCGCGAGGGCAAGCCGTGCTTGCGCGTCGCGATCTCTTCCTGGCCTTTTGTCGTCTTGTCGAAGACGAGTTGTGCGGTCATGGACATCATGGTCCTTGCTTTTGTTGTCTCTAGATAACAATCTACGCCAACTCGGCATAAATGCAAAGTTAAGCATGTCGTTTTATTAAATAAAAACGTCACGGATTTATGGTTAAGTTATTACTTGACTATTCGCCTGGCGCAGACAATACTTAAGCCTATGCTTAACCAATCAACTTCACTCGACCACATGTTTCGCATGCTGGCCGACCCCACGCGGCGGGCAATCCTGGACCATTTGAGCCGGGGTGAAGCAAGCGTCGGCGATCTCGCCAAGCCGTTCGACATGTCGCTTGCGGCGGTCGTGCAGCACGTGCAGGCCCTGGAGGACAGCGGGATGATACGCACGCACAAGATCGGCCGTGTGCGCACCTGCCGCCTGGAGCCGGCGGCGTTGAGCCAGGTCGAACAATGGCTGTCCGAGCGGCGCACGATGTGGGAAAGGCATTTCGATCTGCTCGGCGCGGTATTGGCCGAGCAGCCAAGCGACAACGGCACCGGAAAGGAACAATCATGAGCCAAACGCAAATCCAGGTACCACATTCACGCGTGGGCCACGGCCATTTCACCATCGAACGCCACTATGACGCGGCGCCTGCGCGCGTGTTTCGCGCCTGGTCCGATCCGGCGACCAAGGCGAAATGGTTCATCGGCCCGGAAGGCTGGAACCAGGTCGCGCGCGAACTCGATTTTCGCGTCGGCGGCGATGAACTGCTGCAAGGGCGCCTCCCGTCGGGCATGGAGACGCTGTTCGAGGCGCGCTACTATGAAATCATCGAGAACGAACGCATCGCCTATACCTACGACATGCATGTCGCCGGCCGCCACCATTCGCTGTCGCTGGCGACGGTTGAATTGATTCCACAAGGGAGCGGCACGACATTCATTTTCACCGAGCAGGTCGCGTTCTTCGACGGCACCAATGCGGAACAAGGGACGGCTTCACGCAAGCATGGCACCAACAGCCACTTCGATCGCATTGCCCAATATTTGTAGGCGCTATTTCATTTCGGGCAGCGAAATGCCCCAGATAAAGTCGTTCGACAGGTAACCGCTCATCTTGCTCTGCTCGACCAGGCCGATGGGGCTGTTCAATGGCTCGATCAATGCCGAGGGATTGGGGTTGCCGCGCTGATCGAACGAGGCATAGGCGTGACACGTGATGCACGACGAGCGCGCCACGGGGATGCCGGCATTCAGCGGTTCGATCACGGAATTTCCCAGGAGCGCCGGGTTGTTTTTGAGGTCGAGGAAGGTAGCCTGCGAACCTTTGAGGCAATAGTTGTTCCAGATCGGCGCCGTGCCGGCATAGCTCAGCAACGATTGCAAGGCAGGCGACTTGACGCACATGCCGTAGGGCTGATTGCCGACCTGGTTCGGCGGCACATTGGCGACCGTAGTGCCGAAACTGTCGTGGCAGCCTATGCTGTCGCAGCGGCCGGGATTGGAGGCGGCTTCGAAATCGGCCCAGATCCAGTTGGCGATCTGCTTCGAACTGATGTGGAAAGCCAGGAGCGCCACTTCCGTTTTGGTCGAGGCGTTGGCGGCATAGGCGGTGTAATAGTGCTGGCGCACATAGCTGACATCGGTGTGAAGCCACCTCGCCACGTCGGCAACCCTGGCCCAGTCTCCCTTGAATTCGATCGCATCGGCCGGCAGGTTGACCTGGAAGCTGCGCGCATAGGCGCGTGCCAGCCCGGCGTGGGAGTCGAGTCCGTTTGAGACGAGATACTGGAACGAAGCCCAGTTGCGCCGCACTTCCTCGCCTATGCAGCCGTCGAGCGGAAAGCTGGTGCCGGCCGCCGCGCCGTTGCCGGCGGGCGATGGCAGCCCGCGCGGGCTTTTGCAGCGCGACGGATCGAATTCCGACGATTTGCGGCCCAGCAAATGCATCTGTCCCAGTGCCGAGACGCGCAGGATTTTGGGCGCGTCGAGCGTGGGCCATTGCGCCGGGTTCCTGATGTAAATGTCTTCGTCGCTGGCCCAGGTCTCGAACTCCACCTTGCCGGCTTCGGGGTTGCCCGATGGCGCCGTGATCTGCGCAAACTCTTCCCACGCGATGAAATCGGTCCGCACCCCCCAGGGCAATATCACACCCTGTGCCGCCGCGCCGGCGGAGGCACACAAGAAGATCAACAGCAAGCACAGACGCATCATGACGTCCCTTACCATTGTTTGGACAAACCCACCTCGATGAAGCGTGCATAGAACGGTGCCAGGCCGGGGCTGCCGCTACCCAGTGCCCAGTTGCCGCGCTGTTCGTAAGTGTCGATCTTGAAGCTGAGCTTGAAATCCTTGGCCACTTTCTTCTCGATCTTCAAGCCCCAGGTCACCGCGCCGAAAGCCGACAGGCGCGGATCTTCCGAGACCGGCGCGCCGAACACATACCCCGCGGGGAAAGGCGCACCGATGTCGGGATCATAGACCGGATTGACATAGAAGGAGGCGGCCGTCTGCGTGTACAGGCGCAGATCCGGCGTGACGGTCCAGCCATAAGGCAGCGGCTGCACGTATTCCGCGTCCAGCGTGTGCGAGCGGACCTGCCAGGTGTCGGTATAGTAGCGATAGCCCAGGCGCGCCGTGCCGGAGGTGGCGTCGAAGTAGTGATTCCAGCGCACGGAGACGACGTTTTCGCTGCGCTCGTCGGGCCTGAAATCGAAGAACTTGTAGGGATCGCTCAGATAACCTTCTTCGGAAGTGTGCGAAAGCGAAAATTGCGCAATATCGTGCTGGGTGAAAACCTGGGTGACGCCGACCGTCATTGAGGTGTTGTGGATGCGCGCGTTCTCGACCGCGTGGTCGCGCGGATTATAGACGTCGTTGTCGAAAGCGACACCAAAGTTGAATGTGGTGTTCTTGCTCTCTGTCGACCAGGTGCCGTTGACGGACTCGGTGCGCGACTGGTAGTCATCCTCGCCGGAATGGGCCCCGCCCAGGCTCAGCGTCCCCTGGGAGAAGTAACGCGTCACGGTCAGGTCCTGCGCGATACGGTGATCCTGCATGGATGAGGCGCCCGAGATCGACGAATGATACAGCGGAGTCGCACCGGAAATGCTGTCGGAAACGATGCTGCCCTGGATCGACCATTCTCCTGCAATCGGCACCATCACCTCTACCGAAGGCGAGTGTACCGTGATGCGGTCGAAGCCCGGTTGCCAGTCGCGATAGTCGAGATACTTGACATTGATTTCTCCCTGGTCGGGAGCGGCTTCGGCCATCGCCGGCTTGTTCACGCCGGGCAGCGCCAGTGCGGCCAACAGGATGGCGCCGCCGATCGGCGCGGATTTGTTCTTTGCGGTGTCTTCGGGTTTCAAAAGCATTCTCCGGGGGCTGCCTCCGCGGAAACGGCGGAGGCAGCGATTGTCGTTACGTCTTCTTTTACCAGCCCAATACCGGCGTCGGCGTGGGAGTTGGGGTAGGAGTAGGCGTAGGCGTCGGTGTAGGAGTAGGTGTCGGAGTTGGGGTGGGCGTCGGTGTAGGCGTAGGTGTTGGCGTCGGGGTGGGAGTCGGGGTGGGAGTCGGTGTCGGCGCAGGCGTGGAACTGGCAGTTTGCAATGCGCCGGAGAGATACCAATTGCCGAAGGTCGTGCGCTCTGCCGTCGTCATGCCGGTTGCGTTCCCGTAGGGCATGAGCGTGGTCTGCACCGCATATTGGTACATCACTTGCTGATGTTGGGCGATTTCGGCCGCCGTGTCGTATTCCAAACCGAGCGGCGCGCTGGTCACGCCGGGTTCTGTCGGATTGGCGGAGTGGCAGGGCACGCAACGCTGCTGGACAATCGCCTGAACCTGGGCGAACTTCATGACGATGAGTGTCCCAACCTGTGCCGTGATGGTCGGCGCGAAGCCGCTCACGCTGGTGTTGCTATCGACCTTTGCCAGCATGGTGCGTGCGCTGGCCGCCGCAGAGGAGCCGGAATAGGCATTGACCTGGCCCGGCGACGCGAGCGCTGCCGTGAAATTGTTGGCGACGGCCACACGATTGCCGATCAGGGTGGCATCGGTTACGCCTTGGGCGCTGGTGTTTTCGAGCGCACCCGCCATGATGGACAGTGCGGCATTGCCCTTGGTCACGCTGCCGCCGTCGATGCTGCCGACCCAGAATTGCTGGCCGGCTTGCTGCGGGAGGCGGCCCAGCACGTTCTGGAAAATCGCGTTCACGAAAGAAGTCGTGTCCCCCGAGCCATACAGGGCGGCGGATTCGGCGCTGGTGCCGAAGGTGTCGATCAGCGCCTTGATGCCGGCATTGTTGCCGTAGGCCGTCGTCAGGAGCTGGATTGTGGTCGGGGCGCCGAGGGCTTGCAATTGCTGCTCGAAATTGGCCAGGCCGTTGGGGTCGGCCGGGCGGTCGAAATACGAGATGTACAGTTGCTGCACGACGTTGGCATAGTCGCTTGCGACGGTGGCTTTCTGCCTCGGCTGCAAGGCCTTGGCCGACGACGTCGGCATGCCGGTTGAATCACTGCTGGTCCCGCCGCAGCTGCTCAATAGCGCCGCGCCCAGCGCGACTGAAGTTCCCAATATCAATTTGTTCACGGTATTGCTCCCATCAGGGTTGAGATTCGCGGTTTAACTTCGTTTGAAGAAATGGCAGAAGCCTTCTTGTCGGCCGTATATCCCGCGGGGCAGGCAAAAGGTTTTCATGCTGTGAACAAATATCGCGCTTGACTTCCTGAATTTGAGTAATTATTCTAGAATAATCGTTCAAATATGAATATGCCATGCGCGGTAAAACCTTCAATGAAGATCAGGTCCTTGCGCAAGCGATGCGGCTGTTTCGCAGCAAAGGATTCGGCGCAGCCTCGGTGAAGGACATCGAACAGGCGACCGGCCTGAAGACGGGCAGCATCTACCATAGCTACCGCGACAAGGAAGGCCTGTTCCATGCGGCGCTGGATCACTACAACGACAAGGTGGTGGCGGGGCGCATCGCGCATTTTCTTCCTGACGGCGCCGGTATCACAGGCCTGCGGACGCTGTTCCACTCCCTGTTGCATGAGCCGGGTGGCACGACCGACGGCTGTTTGCTGACCAATTCAGCGATCGAATTCGGCATCTCGACCCGGCCCGCCCATCTCGGTGTGCACCACGGGTTTGATTTGCTGCTGCATGCCTTCGCTCGCACGCTTGCCGGCGCCGGCATTGCCGAACCGGAGGCTGCGGCCCTGCGCCTGCTGGTGCTGTATCAGGGCTTATCGGTGATGGTCAGGGGCGGATATGCGACGCCACACCTGGCCGGTTTGATCGATGTCGAATTTTCCAAACTGGAGAAAACCCGTGAAACCTGAACAGCCGTGGCAACGCCCTGCGACGGACGGCGGCCAGCTTGAGGAGTTGCTGGATGCGTTGTCAGGCATCGGTCCGATCTACGCCAAGCGGTTTTTTGGCGGCACCGCCTTGATGTTCGATGGCACCCAATTCGGGTTTTACGTCAAGGGCGATCTCTATCTCCGCGTTGATGACGGCAATCGCGCTGTTTTCGAGGCGAGCGGCTCCAGGCCGTTCCAATATCAGCAATCGAACGGCAAGGTGGTCGTCGTCAAAGCTTTCTACGCGGTGCCTGAGCCGGCGTTGGACGACAGGGGCGAGTTATGCAGGCTGGCGCGTGGCGCGATCGATGCCGGTTTGCGCATCGATCGCGCCAAGGCCGCCAAGCCGGCGAGGCGACGCGGCGCGAGCAAGACTTAAACACGGTATACTTCCCGTATCGATCCCCAAGCGGCGGCCAGCGCGCCGATCCGCTACATAGACAGAGTTTTTCATGTCCAGCCTAGCCATCAAAACCATCGAATTCGAGCGCCCGCAAATGGATGCGGGCACCAGTTGCACCGCCAACGCCTGGGCTCGCGTGCCTGCGGCGCCTTCACCGGAACAGCGCGCTGCGCTGAAAAACCGCATCAGGGCACTGCTCAAGGAAAAGGAGGCCGTGCTGGTGGCCCATTACTATGTTGATTCGGATTTGCAGGATCTGGCCGAAGAGACCGGCGGCTGCGTGTCGGATTCGCTGGAGATGGCGCGCTTCGGGCGCGATCATCCGGCCAAGACCCTGGTGGTGGCCGGCGTGCGTTTCATGGGCGAGACGGCGAAGATATTGAGCCCCGAGAAACGCATTCTCATGCCCGATCTGGACGCCACCTGTTCGCTCGATCTTGGCTGCCCCGCCGACGAGTTTGCCGCTTTCTGCGATGCGCACCCGGACCGCACCGTGGTGGTGTACGCCAACACCAGCGCCGCAGTCAAGGCGCGCGCCGACTGGATGGTGACCTCGTCCATCGGGCTGGACATCGTGGCGCACCTGCACGCGCAAGGCAAAAAAATCCTGTGGGCGCCGGACAAGCACCTGGGCAGCTATATCCAGAAAAAGACCGGCGCCGACATGCTGCTGTGGCAGGGTTCCTGCCTGGTGCATGACGAATTCAAGGGCATCGAACTCGAATTGCTCAAACGCGAACATCCCAAGGCCAAGATTTTGGTGCATCCCGAATCGCCCGAGGCGGTGGTGGCCCAGGCCGACGTGGTCGGCTCGACTTCGCAACTGATCGCGGCCGTCACGGCATTGGATGCCGAGGAATTCATCGTCGCAACAGACAACGGCATCTTACACAAGATGCGTCTGGCTGCGCCGGGCAAGCGCTTCTACGATGCGCCGACTGCGGGCAACAGCGCCACCTGCAAGAGCTGCGCGCATTGCCCCTGGATGGCGATGAACGGCTTGCAGAACCTGGCCGACGTGCTTGAATCGGCTGCCAACGAAATCCATGTCGATGCCGAAACCGGGCGCAAGGCACGCGTTTGCATCGACCGCATGCTCGATTTTGCCGCCGCACGAAAAGCCCAGGTGCGACCGTCGTCGGATCTGGCCAAGGAGCAAAAGCTGTTTTCCGGCGTGGGGCCGGCATGAGTACACTAAAGAATTCCCATGCGCCGTTCGACGCGGCGCTGGCTGCTGCCTTCGAGGCCAATATCCGTGCCGCGCTGGAGGAAGACGTCGGCAGCGGTGACTTGACCGGCTTGCTGGTGCCGGCGGACGAGATGGTCAAGGCGCGCGTGATCGTGCGCGAAGAGGCGATCCTGTGCGGTGCGCCGTGGTTTGAAGGCGTGATGATTGCGCTTGATCCGCGCATCACGATCACCTGGCACTATGCCGAGGGCGATCGCATGCGCGCCGACAGCGAAGTATGCAGCATCGCCGCACCGGCGCGGGCCTTGCTGACGGCCGAGCGCAGTGCGCTCAATTTCCTGCAATTGCTCTCCGGTGTTGCCGGCGCGACGCGGCGTTACGTGGATGTGATTGCCGGCACGCGCGCGAGCATACTCGATACGCGCAAGACCTTGCCCGGCATGCGCCTGGCGCAAAAATACGCCGTGCGCGTGGGCGGCGGCAAGAATCAGCGCCTGGCCTTGTACGACGGCATCCTGATCAAGGAAAACCACATCGCGGCGGCCGGCGGCATCGCACCGGCGATGAAGGCTGCGCTTGATGCAGGCAAGGGCGTCGCAGTACAAATCGAAGTCGAAACCCTGGCGCAGCTTGAGGAAGCGCTGGGCGCGGGTGCGGATTCCATTCTGCTCGACAATTTCAGCCTCGCCGACATGCGCCGCGCTGTTGAAATCAATCGTGGCAGGGCCTTGCTCGAGGCTTCCGGCGGCATCAACATGGACACGGTGCGCGCCATTGCCGACACCGGCGTCGACCGTATTTCCGTCGGGAGCCTGACCAAGGATGTGCGCGCAACGGATTATTCGCTGCGCATCACTGGCTAAATCGCCGCCAACGCCTGACTCAGGTCGCGCCGCAAATCCTCCACGTCTTCGATCCCTACTGACAACCGCGCCAGCGTATCGGTGATGCCTAACGCCGCGCGCTGGGCTGCGGGAATGGTGGCGTGCGTCATGATGGCGGGATGCTCGATCAGGCTTTCCACGCCGCCCAGGCTTTCAGCCAGGGCGAACACTTCGCAATGTTCCAGGAAGCGGCGCGCGCCGGCGAGATCGGTCTTGAGGTCGATCGAGATGATGCCGCCGAAACCTTCCATCTGGCGTTTTGCCAGCGCGTGTTGCGGGTGCGTTTCCAGGCCGGGATAATAAACCTTGGCGACCTTGGGGTGCTGTTCAAGCCAGCGCGCCAATTCGAGCGCGCTCTGGCAATGGCGTTCCATGCGCAAGGCCAGCGTTTTTACGCCGCGCAAGGCCAGGAAGCTGTCGAACGGACCGGCGATGGCGCCGACGGAATTCTGCAGGAAGCCCAGTTGTTCGCGCCACGCCGCCTGGCGCTCATCGCCGGCAACGATGGCGATGCCGCCGATGATGTCGGAGTGGCCGTTCAAGTATTTGGTCATCGAATGCACGACGATGTCGAAGCCGTGTTCGATTGGGCGCTGCACGCGCGGGCTGGCGAAGGTGTTGTCGGCCACGGCGATCACGCCGCGCTCGCGGCAGATTTTTCCGATCGCGGCCAGGTCGGCCAGCTTGAGCATGGGATTGGTCGGGGTTTCGACCCAGACCATCTTGGTGTCGGGCTGCAGAGCGGCCAGCAGGTTTTCGGGCTTGGTCAGGTCGACATAGGAAAAACGCAAACCCGCGCTGCGCTTGCGCACGCGTTCAAACAGGCGGTAGGAGCCGCCGTACATGTCGTCGCCGGCGATGATGTGGGCGCCGGAATCGGCCAGCTCCAAGACGGTGGCAATCGCGGCCAGGCCGGAGGCGAAGGCAAACGCCTGGGCGCCGCTTTCAAGGTCGGCCACGCAGCGCTCCAGCGCCCAGCGCGTCGGGTTGTGCGAACGGCCGTAGTCCAGCCCTTTGTGCACGCCCGGGCTTTGTTGCACGAAGGTCGAGGTCGCATAGATCGGCGGCATGATGGCGCCGGTGGATGGATCCGGCGTTTGGCCGGCGTGGATGACGCGCGTGGCAAACGCGGTTTTTTTGTCGGATTGGCTCAAGATAGTTTCCTGCGTAAGTGGTTCAATAAATCGAAGCGGGTGATGAGGCCGTAGAAGTGTTTGTCGTCGGCTACGATGGCAACCAGGCCGCGGTCGAGCGTCGAACGTAGTTCGGTAAGATCGGTGCCGGGCGCGAGCGTTTGCAACTGGTGCGTCATGGTGGCGCCGACTTCGCTGCGGAATTGCGATGCATCGGCGGCGACCTTGACCAGCAGGTCGGACTCGTCGATGATGCCGACCACTTTGCCATCGCGAATGACGGGCAATTGCGAAACTTCAGCGCTGCGCATGCGGGCGAAAGCGGTGGACAGCGTATCGCTTTCGGCGACGCTGACGACGCCGCCGTCGTCAAAGCGGCGGCTGATGATGTCGCGCAAGTCGCCGTAGGCTTTGCGCTTGAGCAGGCCCTGGTCGATCATCCAGTTGTCGTTGTAGATCTTGGACAGGTAGCGCGTGCCGGTGTCGCAGACGAAGGTGACGACGCGCTTGGGCGTGGTTTGCTCGCGGCAATAGCGCAGCGCGGCGGCAAGCAGGGTGCCGGTGGAGGAGCCGGCCAGGATGCCTTCGGCGCGCAGCAGCTCGCGGGCCGTGCCGAAGCTTTCGGTGTCGTCGATGGTGTAGGCATGCTTGACCGACGTCAGGTCCGCAATCGCGGGGATGAAATCCTCGCCTATGCCTTCCACCGCCCACGAGCCGCTGGTGTCGGACACGTGGCCGGTCTTGATGTATTCGGCCAGGATGGAACCCTTCGGGTCGGCCAGCACGAATTCGAGCTTGGGCTGATGCTTGCGGAAAAAACGCGTCAAGCCGGTGATGGTGCCGGCTGAACCGACGCCGCAGACGATGGCGTCCAGCTCGTGCCCGGTCTGCTCCCAGATTTCGGGTGCGGTGGTGGTTTCGTGGGCATGCGGGTTGGCCGGGTTGTTGAACTGGTCGGCGAAGAAGGCGCCGGGAATGTCGTGTGCCAGGCGCGCGGCGTAATCCTGATAATACTCGGGGTGGCCCTTGCCGACGTCGGAGCGGGTGGTGTGGACTTCGGCGCCCATCGCCTTCAAATGCAAGACCTTTTCGGTCGACATCTTGTCGGGCACCACCAGCACCACGCGGTAGCCCTTGGCGCGCGCGACCAAGGCCAGGCCCAGGCCGGTGTTGCCCGCCGTTGCTTCGACGACCGTGCCGCCGGGCTTGAGCCGGCCGTCTTTTTCCGCCGCTTCGATCATCGCCAAGCCGATGCGATCCTTGATCGATCCGCCGGGGTTTTGCGACTCAAGCTTCAGGAATAACTGGCAGGGGCCGGTATCGATCCGCGTGACCGGGATCAGCGGCGTGTTGCCGATCAGGGAAAGCACCGCCGGTGCGGCTTGGGGGGATGGCTTTGACATTGCAAGACCTCGATTCTTCGTAACGTCGGGTTGACATGTGGAACGAGGATGGCGACTCGTGATCGGCATCCTATCGGAAAGTCCGTCAGCGTAAACAAATGCACGTGCTTGACCAAGGAAGATTCTCGCATAAAGTCATGAGAATTTCGGCGGGCGCGGAATTGGTTGCTGGCGTGAAAGATTTCGCTTGGAGCTTTCCTCCGGCACCGCTCAATGTGCAGGCGGAGCGATCAATGTTTAAGCGGCGGCCGGGAAAAATCGTAATCGGCGTACATCTGGTTTTGGCTGTCGTGGCAATGCTCAGTCATGTGCGCGAGGCTGTATTGGTCGGTGTTATAGCAACTCCAGCCGAAGCCGCCATCGACTGCGAGATAGGGCCGCAGCTGATAATGGCTATCCTTTTGATGCCAAATACTTAGCGTCAATGTAATCAAGCCGGTTTTGGGATTGACTGACGCTTGTTTGACGAGGCTATCCGGCACCTGCAAGTTGAGTGCGGCGAAGTCGGCCGGCAAGACGCCATTTTGCTCATAGTAGGCAGTGACGGCATTGGCGGTTTTCCACATTTCACGTTCCGCATCCTTCATTTGGCTTTGGAAGATCCAATGTTCGGTAAAAACATAGCCGACAATCGCGTAGCGGGTTTGCATGACAAAACTGATCGCGATGGCGATCATGACCAGGCAACCGATTCCGGTGGGAGCCGGCCCGCCCAGAATACCGCCGTTGTATTTGATGTCCCAGGCCTTGTCGTCGGCCAGCATGAAGACGAAGCCCTCGAACAGTCCGACCAGGGAGGGAATCAGGGTCCAGCAAAACAACAGGTAGAACACGCCCCACCACTGGCCCAGGTAGAAGCGATGAACGCCGAATGCACCCAGAAAGATCGCCAGAAGGGAGGCGGTGATGCGTCCTCTCCTTGCCGGCAACGTGGATTGCGGAGCGCCGCAATGAGGGCATGTGTCCTGGTCGGCGCCGGATTCTTGTTGACAGTTGTGGCAGACCCTTGTGTTCATCGTCCATCCTCCATTGGGTTTTTTTGGGGTGCGCCGTACGAAACCCGACCGGTCATCACGCTTTTCTTCCGCTCGTCATTTCTCCCTTCGCAGCTGCGAAAGCTTAACCTAGGATGGTGCCAAGGAGGAAGTGATCATGATACGTTCGTCGATTATTGGAATGATTGTCGCCATCGCTGCCGCTTCGGCACCGTCTGCCCGTGGTGCCGAAGCCCAGCTTGAGCCGCAGGCGGCGCCGGCCTTTTCGGTCCGGGTGAGCGGGCAGGGGCAAGACATGGTCCTGATTCCCGGCCTGGCGTCGTCGGGCGCGGTGTGGGACGATACGGTGGCACACTATCGCCGGCACTACCGTTGCCACGTGTTGACCTTGGCCGGATTTGCCGGCACGCCGGCCATCCAGGGTGACTTGCTCAAGGAAACCGAGGATGGGCTGTCGCATTACATCGAAGCGCAGCATCTTGACCACCCGGTGATCGTGGGGCACAGCCTGGGCGGCTTTCTTGCAATGCGGATAGCGGCGGATCATCCGGCGCAAGTGGGGCGTCTTGTGATCGTCGATTCGTTGCCGGCCCTGGGCGCGACGCGCATTCCCAACGCTACGCCCGAGCAATTGCAGGCGGTCGCCGCACAGGTGCGCGATAGCATGGAAAAGAGCGACGCCGCGCATATCGAGGAGATGACCCGCAAGATCGCCGAGAGCATGGTGACGGCGCCGCAAAACGTCGAGAAAGTGGTGGGCTGGTCCAAGGCGTCGGACCGCCATACTGTCAACGAAGCGATGTATGATGTCCTGGCGACAGACTTGCGGCCGCAACTGCCGCAGATCAAGGCGCCTGCGCTCGTCCTGGGCACGTGGATCGAGTTCAAGGATTTCGCGCCGAAATCGGCCGTCGAGGCGACGTTTCAGCAGCAGTATGCCGGCCTGGCGGGCGTTAAAATTGAGTTGTCCGACAAGGCGCTTCACTTCATCATGTTCGATGACCCGGATTGGATGTTCGACCGCATGGATGCTTTTCTGAAATGACGCAATTGATCTTTCAATCCGAAGCCAACACCGGCGCTGCGGCAGTGCGGTCGGAACCCACCGCGCGAGCCTACTGGATTTGCCAGGCGTTGGGTTGGAGCGGGTATGCCGCGGCCATATTTGTCATGTCGCTGATCTACGGCGATCCGAAAGAGCAATGGAGTCATCGGCTATGGGTTGCGGCGGTAATTTTGACGATCTCGGTATCGGCCGGACTTGGCCTTACCCATTCCTGGCGCAAATTCATGCAGCGGCGCGGATGGGTGGTCCGCACCGGGGGATTGCCGGTGCTGCGATTGACGTCAGGCATCGTGGCACTGACGCTGACGCAGATGCTGATCGTGCTGCTCGCCTATGTCGTGGTGATTCGCATCACCATGGATGACTTCATCGGCTGGCTGCGCGGCCCCATGTACGGGACCTTGTTGATGTGGCTGGCGATCTACACGGTCTGGACCGTGATCTACGTCGCGACCGTATCGCGCCGCCATACGCGGCGCATGGAGATCGAGAAGCTGCAACTGGAGCTGCACGTGAAGGACGCCGAATTGCGCGCGCTGCAGGCGCAGGTCAACCCGCATTTCTTTTTCAACAGTTTGAACAGCATACGCGCGCTGGTCTATGAGGATGCGCCGGCTGCCGCCGAAGTCATCGACCGCCTGGCCAGCATGATGCGCTATACCTTGCAAAGCGGGCGCACCGACACCGTGCCGCTGGCGCAGGAGATGCGGGCGGTGCACGACTACCTGGCGATCGAGAAGATCCGATTCGAAGACCGTTTGAAATTCTCCGAATCGATCGATCCGCAATTGGATGGCATGGCTTTTCCGCCCATGATTCTGCAAACCCTGGTGGAAAATGCGGTGAAATACGGCGTCGAAATGAGCATGGAACCGTGCGAATTGCGTATCTCGGGGACCTGCGACGGGGAGCGGATGCAGTTGAGCATCTCGAACCAGGGGCGCTTGCGCGAGGTCGCCGGTTCGACCAAGGTCGGCGTGAAGAATGCCGGCAAGCGCCTCGCGCTGCTGTTCGGCTCCGGGGCCGGCGTCGATTTGTTCGAGCGCGACGGCTGGGTTACGGCGCGGCTTTCGCTGCCGTGTCAGCCCATGGCGGCATGATGCGTACCATCATCGTCGATGATGAAAGGCTGGCGCGGGCCGAGTTGCGCCGCCTCTTGGCCGCGCATCCGGAAATCGAGATCATTGCCGAAGCCGCCAATGCTGCCGATGCGCGCGCGCTGATCGGGCAGCACCGGCCGCAGTTGCTGTTGCTCGACGTGCAGATGCCGGGCGGCAGCGGCTTCGACCTGCTGGAGTCGCTCGACCTGGCTCCGCCCACGATTTTCACCACGGCTTTCGATCAGTATGCGGTCAAGGCTTTCGAAGTCAGCGCGCTGGACTATCTGTTGAAGCCGATTGAACCGAAGCGGCTCGCGGCGGCGCTGGCCAAGGCCGGGGCGCGCCGGGTGCCGGCGGAAAAGGCTGAGGGCGGGCGCATTTTCATCAAGGATGGCCAGCGCTGCTGGTTCGTGGCGCCGGAAAAGATCGTGTTGCTCGAATCGGAAGGCAACTATACGCGGGTGTTTTTCGACAATGAAAAACCGCTGGTGCTACGTTCCTTGAGCCAGTTCGAGCAGGCATTGGACCCGGAGCGCTTTCAGCGCACCAGCCGCAAGCATATCGTCAACCTCGACCACGTGGCGCGGATGGAAAGCGCGGAATCGGGCGGCATGACGCTGATGCTGTCCAATGGCTTGCAGGTGGCGATGTCGCGCCGCCGCGCCGCCGAATTGAAAGGCGCGGCGATCGACTCTTGAGCGTTGCTATTTGCGCTTGGGCGAGAGCACCGTCGGCAGGGCGCGCGGTAATGTGTCGGGATAGTCGGCGCTGTAGTGCAGGCCGCGGCTCTCGCGCCGCGACAGCGCGCTTTTGACGATCAGGGATGCCACTTCCACCAGGTTGCGCAACTCCAGCAGGTCGCGCGAGATGCGGAAGTTGCGATAATACTCGTCGATTTCTTCCTTGAGCAAGCCGATGCGGTGCTGCGCGCGCTGCAGCCGCTTGGTGGTGCGCACGATGCCGACGTAATTCCACATGAAGCGGCGCAGTTCGTCCCAGTTATGGGCGATCACGACTTCCTCGTCGGGGTCGGAGACGCGGCTTTCGTCCCACGAGGGCAGCTCGGGCAGGTTTTGCCTGGCTTGTTGTTCGATCGATTGCGCGGCGGCGCGGCCGATGACCAGGCATTCGAGCAGCGAGTTGCTGGCCAGGCGATTGGCGCCGTGCAGGCCGGTGCAAGTGGTTTCGCCTACGGCATACAAACCTGGCAGGTCGGTGCGGCCGGCGTTGTCGGTCACCACGCCGCCGCAGGTGTAATGCGCGGCAGGCACGACCGGAATCGGCTGCTTGGTGATGTCGATGCCGAATTCCAGGCAGCGCGCGTAGATAGTCGGGAAGTGTTCCTTGAGGAACTCGGGGCTTTGATGGCTGATGTCGAGATCGACATAATCGAGGCCGCGCTTTTTCATTTCGGCGTCGATGGCGCGTGCCACGATATCGCGCGGGGCCAGTTCGGCGCGCTCGTCGTGCGCCGGCATGAAGCGCGTGCCGGCGGCGGCTCCGGCGCCTTGCGGCAGTTTCAGCAGGCCGCCTTCGCCGCGCACGGCTTCGGTGATCAAGAAGGACTTGGCGTAGGGGTGGTACAGGCAGGTTGGATGGAACTGGATGAATTCCATATTCGATACGCGGCAGCCGGCACGCCAGGCCATCGCGATGCCGTCGCCCGTTGCCGTGTCGGGATTGGTCGTGTATAGATAGACCTTGCCTGCGCCGCCGGTTGCCAGCACCGTGTGGTCGGCCGTGATGGTGACGACTTTACCGCTTTGCAAATCCTGTGCATAGAGGCCGAGGCAGCGCGGTGCGGCCTTGCGATCGACCTTGTTCGAATTGATCAGGTCGATCGCATAATGATGCTCAAGCAGCGTGATGTTGGGGTGACTGCGGACCTTTTGCTCCAGCGTGACCTGCACCGCGTGGCCGGTGGCATCGGCCGCATGGATGATGCGGCGCTGGCTGTGGCCGCCTTCGCGCGTCAGGTGGAAGCCGAGCTCGGCTGTTTCGTCGCGGGTGAAGGGTACGCCCTGGTCGATCAGCCACTGGATCGCTTCGCGCCCGTGTTCGACGATGAAGCGCGTTGCGCTTTCGTCGCACAGGCCGGCACCGGCGACCAGCGTATCGGCAATGTGCTGTTCGTGGCTGTCGCCCGAATCGAGCACGGCAGCGATCCCGCCCTGGGCCCAGTCGCTGGCGCCGTCGAGCAGGGCGCGCTTGCACAGTACGGCGACCTTGCGTGTTTCGGCCAGGTGCAAGGCGACCGACAGGCCGGCCAGGCCGCTCCCTATGATTGCTACGTCGTATTTCATGGTCTTATGTCTTCATGCCTGCGCGCCCGTCGGACACGCCATAAAGGTTCCACTATAGTCGATTTGCCCGGATGACGTCGTCAAGCGGCGCGCGAGCAGGTATGATAAGTCGCGTTAAAACTATGACATGGGGTAGTGCAGTGCGCCACATCGTGAAGAAACTCGCTTGGCTGATCCTTGCGCTCCTGATCCTGGCAGGCGCCGCAGGCGTTTGGTACTGGCGTGCCAGCCTGCCCAAGGTCGATGGTGGCTTGAAGCTGGCCGGCTTGCATGCATCAGTGGACATCGTGCGCGACCGCGATGGCGTGCCGCATATCTATGCCAAGGACAGCGACGACGCATACTACGCACTCGGCTTCGTCCATGCGCAAGACCGCCTGTGGCAGATGGAAATGAACCGCCGCATCGCCGCCGGCCGGCTGGCCGAGATTCTCGGTCCCGGCGCACTCGATACCGACCGCTTCCTGCGCACGCTCGGTGTGGCGCACAACGCCGCGGGCATCTGGAACCATCTCGCCCCCGATGCGAAGGAGGCGCTCGATGCTTATGCGCGCGGCGTCAATGCCTTCATCGACAGCCACAGCCAGGCTTTGCCGCCCGAGTTTTACCTGACCGGTGCACCGGCGCCGGAACACTGGAAGCCGGTCGATTCGATCGGCTGGCAAACCATGATGGCTTGGGACCTGGGCGCCAACTGGACCCAGGAACTGCTGCGCATGCGCTTGTCGCAGCGGCTGACGCTGGCGCAGATCGAGCAATTCCTGCCGCCTTATCCGGGCGATGCGCCAGTGCAGACGCGCGACTACACCAGCCTGTATCGCGAACTGGCCGGCACGACGCAGCAACTGGCGGCGGTGGAGAAAATCGCACCGCCATCGCTGGTCGAGGGGATGGGCTCGAACAACTGGGTGGTCGCGGGCAGCAGATCGGAAAGCGGCAAGCCGCTGTTGGCGAACGATCCGCATTTGGGCCTGGCCGCGCCGGCATTGTGGTATTTCGCCCATCTGTCCGCCCCGGGCTTGAATGTGATCGGCGCGACTCTGCCCGGCATTCCCGGCGTGGTGCTGGGACATAACGAGCGCATTGCGTGGGGCTTCACCAATACCGCGCCCGACGTGCAGGATTTGTACGTCGAGCGCATCAACCCGGACAATCCCAAGCAATATCAGACGCCGGATGGCTGGCGCGACTTCGAGGTGCGCAGCGAAACCATCAAGGTCAAGGGCAAACCGGACGTGGTGCTTGAAGTGCGCAGCACGCGCCACGGCCCGGTGCTGACCGGCACCATTCCCATCGTGGCAAAGGCGCCGGTCGACGCCAAGAAATATGCGATCGCCTTCCAATGGACGGCGCTGCGCGAGGACGACCTGACCATGCAGGCAGGCTTGCATATCGACCGTGCCGGCAACTGGCAGGAATTCCTTACTGCCGTCAGGGACTTTTCGTCGCCGCAGCAAAACATGGTGTTTGCCGACGTGGATGGCAACATCGGCTTCATTGCGCCGGGCAGGGTGCCGATCCGCAAGGCCGATAACGATTTGAAGGGATTGGCCCCGGCGCCGGGTTGGGATGCGCGCTACGACTGGGATGGTTTCATCCCTTTCGAGGCCTTGCCGCAGCAATACAATCCGGCCGGGCAAAAGGTGGTCACGGCCAATCAGAAGATCGTACCTGACGACTATCCTTACTTCATCACCAGCGAATGGACCTTGCCCTACCGCGCCAAGCGCATCGCGGATTTGCTCGATGCGCGGCCCAAGCATAATCTCGATTCGTTTGCCGCGATCCAGAAAGACGTGGTGTCGCTGGCGGCGCAGGAATTGCTGCCCTTGATGCGCAAGGCCGCGCCACGCACAGAGGATGGAAAGCAGGCGCTGGCCATGCTGGCGAACTGGAACGGCGAAATGCTGGCCGACCGGCCGGAGCCGCTGATTTTCAATGCCTGGGCCAAGGAGCTGTCGCGCGAGATTTTTGCCGACAAACTCGGCGAAGACGTGATGGGCGACTATTGGGAATTACGCAACGTGCAAGCCGGCATGGTCAGCGTGTTGAAAAACATCGATGGGGCGGCAAGCTGGTGCAGCAAAACCGGCGCAAGCGACCCCCAAGCCTGCGCCGCGCTGCTCGATAGTTCGCTTGACGCAGCCGTTGCCGACTTGAAGACCTGCTTCGGCAAGGATCCGCGCGCGTGGCGCTGGGGCGAAGCCCATCAGGCGCGTTCCGAGCACCAGCCGTTTGCCAAGGTGGAATTGCTCGCGCCGATCTTCGACATCAGCATTGCCTCGCCGGGCGACACCTATACCGTCGACGTGGGGCGCTATAACCTGCGCGACAAGGACAAGCTGTTCACCAACCACCACGCGCCCAGCATGCGCGCGCTATACGATCTGGCTAACCTGGAAAATTCGCGCTTCATGCATTCGACCGGCCAATCGGGCAATGTGCTGTCTCCCCACTATGCCGATTTCAGCCGGCGCTGGGCCCATGTCGACTATCTGCCGATGGCCATGAAGCGTGAAACTGTTGAAAAAGACAAGATGGGTACCTTGCACCTGAATCCATGAGCGGCCGGTAGTCCCGAAGTTTCGGACGGAAACAGATTCTTACATCTGTCACGTAATTCACACTACAGCAATAAACGCTGCGGGGATATGATGGTTCCATTCCCCGGCGTCTGCCGGTAATCCATGTCCAACTTGGGAGCGGAGGCAACATGGTTCGACACGGCCGTCTAATGATCAACATCGCCATGCTGTTGGCGGCGATATCTGTTTTGCCGGCTTATGCGGCGAATGCTCCTGCGCAATTGACGGAACAACAACGCGCCTTGCATGTGCTGAACCGGCTGGGTTACGGTCCGCGCCCCGGCGATATCGAGATGGTGGCGGCGCTTGGCGTCGACAAATACATCGATGCGCAGTTAAATCCGCAAACCATACGCCTGCCCAACGAGCTACTCGATCGCCTTGATACGCTGACCTCGCAGGACATGCCCATCGGCGACCTGCTCGGCGAATACCTTGCGGCACAAAAGGCGGCCAAGAATGGCGACGAGACGGCCAAGCAGAGGCGCAAGGAAACCTTCCAGATGATCGCCGAGCAGACCGACGAGGCACGGCTGGCGCGCGCCATCTACAGCCCGGCGCAGCTCGAAGAGGTGATGGTCGATTTCTGGTTCAACCATTTCAACGTCTTTGCCGGCAAAGGCCTGGACCGCGCCTTGATCCCGAGCTATGAACGCGACGCGATCCGCCCCTACGTGCTGGGACACTTCCGCGACCTGCTGGGTGCGACCGCCAAGCACCCGGCGATGCTGTTTTACCTCGACAATTGGCAATCGGTGGCGCCGGGCTTCCAGCCGCCGCAGCGATTTGGCCAACCGAACCAGCCGGCCCAGGCCAAGGTCAATGGCTTGAACGAGAACTATGCGCGCGAATTGATGGAGTTGCACACCCTGGGCGTCGATGGCGGCTATACCCAGCGCGACGTCACCGAGCTGGCGCGCATGTTGACGGGCTGGACGTTCGAGCCGCAAAAGATGATCAAGGGCGGTGCCGTCTTCACCTTCGCGCCGCGCCGGCATGACGACGGCGACAAGGAATGGCTGGGCCGCCATGTCGGCCCGCGCGGTGTGAAGGAGGGTGAATGGGCCTTGGATGTGCTGGCCGCGCACCCCGCCACCGCGCGCCATATCAGTTACCAATTGGCCCAGTATTTCGTCAACGACGATCCATCTCCGGCGCTGGTGGAGCGCCTGACCAAGCGTTATCAGGATACCGGCGGGGACATCCGCGAAGTGCTGCGCGCGCTCTTTGCCAGCCCCGAATTCTGGGACCCGAAGCAGATGGAATCGAAATTCAAGACGCCATATCAGTATGTCGTATCCTCGGCACGCGCGAGCGGCTTGCCCATCAATAACATCCGCCCGCTGTTGCGTACCCTGAACCAGCTCGGCGAGCCCTTGTACGGCTGCCAGACGCCGGACGGCTACAAGAACACCGAAGACGCCTGGCTCAACCCGGACGGCATCACCAGGCGCATCAATTTCGCCACCGTGCTGGCTGCGGGCAAACTGCCGCTGGCTGCCTCGCCCAACGATGCGCTCAATGCCATGGGCACGGTCATGCAGACTTCGGCCGCGGCGGCGCAGCCGGCCGACAATGGCAAGAAGAGCTCGCCGGCAGTTGACGCCCAGGCACTCCTGGCCACCCTGGGCGAGACGATATCGCCCAAGACCCGCGACACGGTCATGCAAAGCGATGCCGGCCTGCGTTCTGCCATGATTCTCGGCAGCCCGGACTTCATGCATCACTAGGCCTGCCTCACTGAAAGGGATATTTCGATGAAACGCAGAGATTTTCTACAAGCGGCAACAGCCGGCGCCGTCCTGCTTCCTTTCGGCCGCCAGGCATGGGCGGCGACGCTGCCCGAAGGCGGGCCGACCAAAAACAAGATGATCGTGGTCATGTTGCGCGGTGCGGTCGATGGCTTGAGCGTGGTGGCGCCCTATGCCGACGCGAATTATTATCGCTTGCGTCCCGCCATTGCGGTGCCGAGGCCGGGGCAGGAAAACGGCGCCATCGATCTCGACGGTTACTTCGGCCTGAACCCGGCGTTGGCGAGCATGCAGCCGCTCTGGCGCGATGGCAGACTGGCGTTTGTCCACGCGTCCGGTTCGCCCGATCCGACGCGGTCGCACTTCGATGCGCAGGACTATCTCGAATCGGGAACGCCGGGGCGCAAAGCCACGCAGGACGGCTGGATGAACCGCATGCTGGGTGGGCTGCCCGGTCCGATTACGCCCACGCGTGCCGTTGCCATCGGCCCCTTGATGCCGCGCATCCTGACCGGCCGGGCTGAAGCTTCCAACATCGCCTCCGGCGCTGCCGGGTCGCGCGCCACAGCGCTTGACCGCCCGCAAGTGGGCGATGCCTTCGACAAGCTTTATGCCGGCAACGACAAGTATTCCAAGGCTTACCAGCAATCGCAGCAGACGCATCAGGAAGTGATGATTTCGCTGGACGATGAAATGGAAGCTGCCAATGGCGGCGCGCCGCTGCCCAACGGCTTTCCCGACGACGCCGAGCGGCTGGCCAAGCTGATGCGCAAGGACGCCAATATCCAGCTCGCCTTTCTTGCCGTCGGCGGCTGGGATACCCACGCCAACCAGGGCACGGTCAAAGGCCAGTTGGCCAACCGGCTCAATCCGCTTGGCGTTGGACTGGCCAATCTGGCGCAACAGCTTGGCCCCATGTTCGACGATACGGTCATTGTAGTCATGTCCGAATTCGGCCGCACCGCGAAACAAAACGGCAATAACGGTACCGACCACGGTCATGGCAATGTTATGTGGGTCCTGGGCGGCAAGGTCAATGGCGGCAAGGTTTACGCCGATTGGCAGGGGATGGAGGAAAACCGCTTGCACGAGGGGCGCGACCTGCCCGTGACGACCGATTTCCGGCAGGTGCTGGCGCAAATCGGCGAACGTCATCTGCGCTTGCCCGATGCCAAGCTGGCGCAGGTATTTCCGGACTTTCCGGGGAATTTGCGCGCCGACCTGATTCGGGCATGATTCTTCCTCGTCGTGCTGCCCTAGAATGCGCCTGTTATTGCTGCCGGCAATCAAGCTTGATCTGACGCAAGTTTGGCCATTTGCAACATTGAACGCGGGCATGTGGCCAACTTGAAAATCGGCGAATCTACACTACACTTCAGACCTCCACATTGCGCAAAAATCCGCGCGGCATTAGGCAGCACTATGCCAAGGAGTTACCATGCTTACTCTTACCTACGCGCTGGTTGCGCTTTCTGTTGAACAGCGGAAAGTCAAAGGACGAGTGCTTGAATTGCAGCAAGAAATCCAGCTCGAGCGCAAGCAAAGGCTGTTGACCAATCAAGCGCACGTCGAATTCCTCGTGTCTCAATTCATCAAGCTCGACGAGGCGTGCCGGGCGCGCAATATCGAACTCTATGTGCTTCCGGCGATCCGTTCGGCCACATCGGAAGCGGATTCGCTGTTGGCCGACATCGATGCGCTGACCTTGATGGGACGGATCACGCTCAAGACCGTTCATGCCCGCCTGCGCCAGGCAACGGCGCGCGGTTCGTTCGAACTCGATTTTCTGTGTGACTCGCTGCAGCAGTATTGCCAGGATATGTTGAAGCGCCTGGATTTGGAGGAAACCCAGGTATTGCCGCTGGCCCAGCGCGTGATCTCCAGCGACGAATGGTTCGACATCGCCGCGCGCTTCATTTCGAGCGACGTGGGCCGGCAAGACCGCCATGGCCCTGAAGCACTCGATATCGTGGAAGCGCAGGTGCCGCGTGCTTCGACGATGCGCGCCGCCAACGAACCGGCCGCGCGCCGCCAACTGGTGAACTGAAAGATTTACCCTAGACCTGAGGGGCGTCTTACTTGGCCGACAGGGCCAAGAGGTTTGCCGCGTCCTTTTCATATTCCTTGGCGAAAACTTTCCAGTCGTTCTCCACCTGTTTTGCCATGTCCACGGCCAGATCGACCAGGGCGCTGAGTTTCTTTGTCTCGCTGCCGAAGGCGACCAGCGCGTCGGCATTGGCTGACCCTTGCCGGCCGGAGGCGCGCAATTGCGCCGAAGCAGCCAGGCCGCCGAACTGGCACATGAGATGATTCAATTGCTTGGGATGCGCCGCTGCGCCTTGCAGATCGACGCGGTCCTGCGTCGGTTGCAAGCCTTTGAGCAAAAACGGTTTGCCGTCGAGTTCCACCGCTTCGAGGAAAGAAGGCGGCACCGCTTGCATGCGGGCGCCTATGGTGGCGACGCGTTCGGATTCGGAATGCCACTTCGGCTGTTTCACCGGCGTGTAAGGCGCCAGCGCGGAAGGTATGCTTTCCTTGAGGTCGAGCAGGAAATGGCCGTCAATGCCGCCCTTGCCCTCGATCAGGATGGCGAAGCGTTCCAGCCCAAGGCTGCCGGTGCCGGCAATGCGCCGTGCAATGTCGATCACCTTGAAGAAGTCCGGGTTTTCTTTTTTCGCGGCATATTCCGCGATCCAGGCCAGGACGCGGCCCTTGTCCCGGTCGGTGGCGGGCAAGGCCTTGCCCTTGTCGGTGCGGATCTTGGTATGGTTCGATTCTGCCGTGGTGCGGCCGGCGATGAAATCCTGGCGCGTCCGGGTGCGCAGCTGCTCGAACAATTGCCCGATCAGGCCGTCGGCGGCATCGCGGTCGATCCAGCGTGCCTTGCCGCTGGCGAGCGTCGCGCCATAGGTAGCCAGGCATTGACGCGCCAAATCGATGGCGGCATCCGGCTTGACGTTCATGGAAGGCGCCGCGATGACGATGGACGCCAGCGTGCGCAGGATTTCCCAGCTGCACGGCGCCAGAATCGCCTCGTCAAAGTCGTTCATGTCGAAATAGACGAGGTGATTGTCGCCCTTGTAGGAACCGAGGTTCTCCAGGTGCAAATCACCGCAGATCCAGGCCACCGGCGCGTCCGAGAGGATGGCGTGCTTGGGCAGCTGACCGAAAAACAGCGGACAGGTGCCGCGCAAAAATGAGAAGGGATTGTCGGCGATGGCCTTGTACTTCAGGGCCAGCCGGTCCGGGTCGCGGCCGACATTGTAGCGGACGATTTTTTCAACCGATTCGGGCAAAGCTGACTGTTTCATGCATCGCTCCCTTCATTGCAAAATCGCCGCCGCAGGCGACGGCTGTTGGATCGGCTAATTGGTGGCTTGAGTTCGCAGCTTCAATTAGGAGCTTCAAATAGCGGCTTCAATTAACGCATGTTGCCGGTGTGCCCGAGCGAGTAGCGCCCCGGCTGCGGCCAGACTGCCAGGCCATGTGGCTCCTTGCCGACCGGAATGCTGATGGTTTCACCGTTGTTCGGGTTGATGCGATAGACCACATCGTCGAAGCGGCCGGATAGCCAGATGTACTGGCCGTCGGCAGTGACGTTGCCCATGTCGGGGCTGCCGCCGCCGGGAATGGGCCAAACAGATTCCACCTTGTTGGTGGCGAAGTCGAGCACAGCCAGGCTGCCCGGGCCGTGCCGCTTGCCATGGATGATGCGCGAACCGCGATTGGCGATATAGAGTTTCTTGCCGTCGCGGCTGGGGTACAGGCCATGCGTGCCGATGCCGGTCGGGATGAAGCCGGTCTGGACGAAACTGTCGCCGTCTAGGGTGAACACGCCATCGGCTTCCATGTCGGCCACATACCAGGTCTTGCCGACCGGGCCGATGCGGATGTCTTGCGGCATGCCGCTGCCGCTGCTGCAAATCTGCGGCGCCGAGCCGTCCGGCGACGGCAGCACATCCTTGGGCACGCCGCGCTTGGAGAGCTTGAGGTAACCGAGCACTTTGTGACTGATCAGATCGAGCTTGGCCAGCGAGCCGTTGAATTCGCAGGTGAAGATGGCGTATTTGCCGTCGATGGAGAAGTCGGCATGGTTGATGCCGGCGCAACCGGGCGTGGAAATCGATTCGATCAGTTGCATCGTGTGCGGATCACGCAGGTCGAGGCGCTTGCGGCTCTCGGCCACCACGATGGCGTAATGCCCGTCGGGCGTGAAGTACATGTTGTAGGGGTCGTCCACCGCGATCGCTGTGCCGGGCTTGCCGGTCTTGGGATCGATGGGCGTCAGGCTGCCGCTGGAGCGGCCCTCGGCATTGTTGGCCACCCACAGTGTCTGCAAATCCCAGGAGGGGACGACGTGCTGCGGGTTGGAGCCGACCTTGTAGGTATCGATCACCTTCAGCGTGGTCGGATCGATCACCGAGACGTCGCCCGAAGTGTGGTTGGGAACGTAGATGCGCGCCAGGTGACCGTTCAAGGCGGTGCTGAAATGGCCCACGGCGATATCGCTATACAAGTTGCCCGGGTCGCTGACCGGCGGCATGCCCGGCACGGTGACGACGGCATTGGCCGCAGGCTGCGCTGCGGCGCCTGGCACGTGAGCAAACATGCCGCAAAGAATGCCGGCAGCGGCGATACCCATGAATGCAAAACGGTGTTTCTTCAAATACATAAAACCAGACTCCAACGAAATTATTGTTTGATTCTTTTCACGATCAACGTGCCGTCGCCTTCCTGATGGCCGTCACGCTCTTTTCGACAATGAAATCCACGCCGGGTTGCCCCAATTGCGCGCTGGCGCGGCGCGGATCGCCATAAACGCCTTGTTCGCTTGCGGGCTTGTCCGCGTGGACGAGAGCTTCGGCTCGCACCAGCGACGGGTCCAGCGCGAGCATCAGTGAGGTGTCGGCCAGGCCGGCATGGGTGCCGATCTCGGCCTGGGAAAAGCCGCGCCCCTTGAGGAATTGCACATAGTCTTCCTGGGTGACACGATAATACTCGGGCATGGCGTGTGCCTTGGCGCCGCCGGTCGCCCATTCATGATTCAAACGGTCGGCGCTGATCTTGAGATCGGCCTGGTAGCCGCCGTGGTCGCCCAGAAACACGATGTCGCGAAAGCCATGCAGCTTGAAGCTGCGTGCCGCCGATTCAAGTGTCTTCTCGAAAACCTCGTCCGTGACGGTAATGGTGCCGGGAAAGCGCATGTGTGCCGTCGGCGGCGTGATCGAACCTTCGGGCACGTAGGCGATGACCGGGGCGACCAGCGCATTGCCCAGCTTTTCGGCGATTCTTTGCACCAACAGGTGCGCACGCACATTGTGCTTGCCCAGTGCCATGTAGGGGCCGCTTTGCTCGGTGCCGCCGATGGGAATCAGGATGGTGGTCTTGCCTGCGGTGATTTGTGCTTTCAGCTCGGTCCAGGTGAGGTCTTCGAGGAATACGGATGCCGGCTGCGCGGCGGCCGCGCCCTGGAATCCGCAAAACAGCATGCTGCACAACAGGAATCGGAAAGCTTTGACGATCATTGATGAGGGCTGCGCCCGGTCAACCGGTGACCGAGGCCAGGATAATTGTCCTGGCAGGGGGCGCATTGCGGTCGAAGGGTCGAAAGGTCAAAGAAAAGGCGGAAGGCCGCTGGTTATGCAGGAACGTAACATTATCGCATCAAATGTCATGGCGATGCGATTGTTTCAGCCTATTTCACGTTTGCCGGCAAAGTGTTACGTCGTGACGGTCATGGCTTCGACCTGAAGCGCGATGGCACGGTTGCGTCCGGATGCCTTGGCGCGGTACAGGGCGGCATCGGCGGTGGAAATCAGTTGCCAGGTGTCGCCGGCAGCCGAGGGGACCACCGAGGCGACGCCGATACTGACCGTGATGTGGCCAAGTTCCGAGTTGGCAAAGGGAATGGCGAGCTTCTCGACGGCGGTGCGCAGCCGTTCGGCAACCACAATGGCCCCATCGAGCGCGCTGTTGGGCAAAATGACGGCGAATTCCTCGCCGCCGTAGCGCGCCACCACGTCGCTGGCACGCTGCATCTCGTCCGACATGGCGGACGCCACCCGTTTGAGGCATTCGTCGCCGGCCAGGTGGCCTTGGCTATCGTTGTAATGTTTGAAGCGATCGACATCGACCATCAAGAGCGACAGCGGCTGGGCGTCGCGCATGTTGCGGCGCCATTCCAGCTTGAGCGTTTCATCAAAGGCACGGCGGTTGGCGATGCCGGTCAAGCCGTCGTGGTTGGCCAGCTCCTGCAGGGCTGTCTGGGCCAGCTTTTGCAGGGTCATGTCGCGCAGCGTTTCGACGACGGCGATCAGTTTGCCTGTTTTGTCGTAAATCGGGCCGGCATCGATGGCGAGGTAGAGCCGCGAACCGTGGTGCGGCATGACGCACCAGTTTTCGGCGTACAGACCATAGCGCGGCTCTTCGATGGAGCCGTGCTCGGGGTAATAGATTTCGACCTCGGCGGCGCGCGATTGGGCCAGCAGATCGGCCAGGCAGGGACGCGGCGCCGTATAGAAGCCGCGCCAGTGGTCCGATTTGCCTACCATCTCCGAGGCGGACAAGCCTGTCAGCCGCTCGCAGGCGTGGTTCCAGATCATCACGCGGCACTGGGCGTCGATGACGAAGGTCGGAACCACGAGGTGTTCCATCAGATTGACGGCGAATTCGCGCTCTGCGTCGCTGGCAGATGCGCCTGCCGGTAGCGCGGTCTTGGTCTTGTTTTTCATGCAGGCTCCATCGCCACCTTCTGACACCGGGTGGCAAAAGCAGTCTCAGGTCTCCATGTATTTCCCTGTATTCTACGCTGCTTCCTCCATCGCGCAGGCACGGGCGAGGCCGCTTTCGCCATCTTTTGTTGATGGAATGTGAAATGGACGCGAACCGTCGAAGTGATCCCAGAATTCCTGCAGCTTCTGCAATATCGCCTCGGCGTTCCTGGTCAGCCAGTCCTGCAGCGGATTGTCAAATTCGACGATGATCTCGGCCAGGCCAAACATGTCGCGCATGATAATGACGGTCAGACCGGCAATGCCGGGGCGTTTGACGCCCAACATGCCTACTGCGATGCGGTAACCGAGCAGGTAGCGCAGCAGGGCGTCGTCGCTCTTGGCCAGCTCGCGGTGCAGCAGTGCGTCGCCCTTGACGATGTTGCGCATGAAGTCGATGTGCGCCTGGGTCAGCATTTTTCCGGCGGGGCTGGCGCCGAAATTGCGCTGGGCGAACTTTTTCCACAACAAATCCGCTTCCTTGGCCGTGGCCGGCATATTCGCCGCATCGATCCCGAGGATGCAGCCGATCACCTTCCACAGATGCAGCAGGTCGGATTCCTCCTGCTCGCTGACGTGGATGTCGAATTTGCGCAATCCGCCGACGGCAACAGTCGAGAAGGCCAGCATGGTCGCGGTCAGGGCTTCCTGGCTGATCGGCTTGCCCCAGGCGGGATTCCAATAGCCGCGGTCGGTCGGACATTGCGCGCTTTGGGCATAGTGGCGTATGGTGGCGTGCATCAGCCGCACCTTTTGCGTGGTGCGGACGCCGTTTCCGTTTTCGCTCATGCCTTGTTCGGCAATCACGGCGCGCACGAAGCGCAGGGTTTCCGAGAGGCGCCGCGCAAAATGCTGGGTCAATTGGCCGGTCAGGGCCAGGGTTTGCGCCCCGCCGACCTGCCAGGCGTTCATGACTGGCAGGGACAGGTAAAGCAAGACGATGTTGTAGGGAATCGCTTGCACCGCCAGAAATTGGTAGGCGCGCTTCAGAATCACCGGGTCGGCCCAGGCCGGCAATTGCTGCGACAAGGCGAGGTAAGTTGCGAGTTGGGGCGGGGTTTCCGGCGGCCATGATTCCGGGTTGTGCAGCAAAGGCATGATTTTGTTGACCAGCTCACGATCGCCGGCGGCGAAAATGGCCGCCACGGTGTCGTCGGCCAAGGGGTCGCCGGCGGCGCGCATGGCGTCGAAACGCCGATCCGGCCAGGCGGCGATAAATTCCGGTGGAAATTTCTGGTGTTTCATTGTCTCGGTCCCCGAAGTGATGGTGGCGGGCTGGTGTCGGATCTGGATATTTTTTGTAAATTGCCATGCAAAACGCAATTTAACTATCTTGCTGGAAATATCTTTCTTCCAGCCCCTTGTCCGGTGCACCGCCTTGATGCAATATGCTTTTTCGAAACTTGATAATGATGCATCAAGCGAGCAATTTTGTAATCCGTTTTTTGCCATTCGTTAATGAATTTACCCAGCCTCATGATGAAAGTCCGTTGCACGCATGACCATATCTGATGCAAATCCCGCTTTGCGTTCTGGCGCGATGCTCGAAGCTGCGCCGTTCCCCGTGCTTGGGCTGAATGCGGATGGCGAAATCGAGTTCTTTAACGAGGCGGCTGCCGAATTTTTTTCGATCGCGAAAAACGACGCGCTCAAGCATGATATTTCGGCTGTGTTGCCGCTCGATTCCGACCTGGGCTGGCGCCAACTGCTGCAGGACGAAGCTTCGTGGTTCCGCGTCGCGTTGCGCGCCGGTTCCGGTCAGGTTCGGATGGTCGAATGCAAGGCGGTGTGCGATGGCGGGACCATCCTGTATTTTCGCCAGGCCACGCCGACCGAATCGGACCTGGCGCGCGACTATCGCGTCTTGCGCGAATTGACGGATAACTTGCCGCTGGCGGTTTTCCAATTCCGCTATGTCGACGGCATTTCCAGCTTCCCATTCATTAATCGCCAGTGGTCGCGTTTCGACATCGATGCAGAAGGAGTCACATCGAATGCGGAGCAAATTTTCTCGCTGATCGTCGAGGAGGATTTGCCCAGGGTGCTCGAATCGATCAAGGAAGTTGCCGGGCAGGGCGGCAAATGGCGCCAGGAATATCGCATCCGCCTGAAGGACGGCCGGATCCGCTGGATGCTGGGCGAGTCGGTGCCGGTTGCGCATCCGGAGGGCGGGTTCGTCTTCAACGGGTTCTGGCAAGACATTACCGAGACGAAGGAGACGTCGCAACGCCTGTCCGAGGCGCAGATCGCCGCCGAAACCGCGCGCAAACGCCTGACGGACTTGACCGAGACGCTGCCGGTCGCGGTGTTCCAGTTTCTCGAAGGACCGCAAGGCGACCGGCGTTACGTTTATGTCGGCGAGAACGTGAAGGACATACTCGGCGTGACAGCCGAGGAAATCATCAAGGACAGGCTTGCGCGCTGGCGCCATACGCCACCCGAATACAGCGTACCGGCCCAGGAACAAGTGGCGCATGCAGTCAATACGCGTGAATTCACGCGCATCCGTTCGTGCGTGGAGTTCGGCGGCCGGCGGCGTTGGATATTTGCCTGCGCCGTCCCGACCAGGCTGCCCGACGATTCCTTCGTCTGGAACGGCTTCTGGATGGATGAAACCGAAGCGCGCGAGCAGGCCGAAAGCCTGCGCATCGCCAAGGAACAGGCTGAAGACGCGACCCGCATCAAGTCGGTGTTCCTGGCCAACATGAGCCACGAAATCCGCACCCCGATGAACGGCGTGATCGGCATGCTCGATCTGCTGCTCGACACCGCGTTGAGCGACACCCAGCGCGAGTTTGCCGCCGTGGCGCAAAGCAGCGCGGAAAGCCTGCTGCAATTGATCAACGACATTCTCGATTTCTCCAAAATCGAGGCCGGCAAGCTGCAGCTCGAATCGATCCCGTTCGACCTATTGCATGAAATCGAAGCCGTATCGCAAACACAGGGCATCGATGCGCGCAACAAGGGGCTGGAACTGGTGGTGCATTACCCGCCATCTGCTTCGCGCCGCATGCGGGGAGACCCTACGCGTGTGCGGCAGATCATGACCAATCTGCTTTCCAACGCGATCAAGTTCACCGCGCGCGGACATGTGGTGGTCGATGTGCAGGTCGGCGAGGAGGGCGATCAATGCCATGTGCGCCTGTCCGTGACCGACACCGGCATCGGTCTGGCCGCCGACAAGACGACGCAAATATTCGAAAAATTCACCCAGGCTGACCCATCGACCACGCGCCAGTATGGGGGCACCGGACTCGGCCTGACCATCTGCAAGCTGCTCGTTGAATTGATGGGCGGACGGATCGGTGTCGATAGCGAACTGGGCAAGGGCAGCACCTTTTGGATCACGCTTGATCTGCCGCGTGCAATGGAAGAGAGGCCGGCGCCGGTACAAAGCCCGCTGACCGGCATGCGGGTGCTGTTTGTCGACAACCAATCGAATTACCGCTCGGTATTCGAGGAGTTGCTGTTGCACGAAGGTATGCGTGTCGATATGCGCGGCAGCGGGGCCGAAGCGCTGGCTGCCATGAAAGCCGCGGTGAAGGCGCGTGACCCATACCGCATTGCCGTCATTGCGCCGCGCATGCAGGATATCGACGGCATCGAGCTTGGCAGCGCCATCAAGGGCGATTTGGAATTGGGCGACACCTTGCTGGTCATGCTGAGCGCCCAGACATCGCCCGCAGATGTGCAAATGCTGGCGCAGGCGGGATTCTCGGCCTTGCTCAAGAAACCGCTGCCGCGCGACGCCTTGATGCACACGCTGCACGCCTTGTGCAGCGCCTTGCTGCGTGGTGAAGCGCCGGGTTTCATCAGCGGCGCCAATCACGCGTCGGCGTTGCAAGGCTCGCCGGCCGACCTGCCGTTCGACGGATATCGCATCCTGGTTGTGGACGACAATGTCGTCAATCAATCGGTTGTCGTCCATATGCTGCGGAAATTCGGGTGCCGGACGGAAATTGCCGGCGATGGCTTGCAGGCAGTGGCCATGCACGGTGTCGGGAATTACGATTTGATCCTGATGGATTGCCAGATGCCCGAACTCGACGGCTATCAGGCAACGATGCGCATACGCTCCAATGAGCGCCAGGCAGAAAAAAGCGGCTTGCCGGCGCGGCATATTCCCATCGTCGCCCTGACCGCGCATGCCTTGACCGGCGACAAGGAGAAATGCCTGGCATCGGGCATGGACGACTTCCTGCCCAAGCCGATCCGCCCCGCCACATTGCGCGAAGCGCTGGCGCGCTGGCTGGAGCAGAAGGGAGCCACACCGGGGCTTGAACTTGATCTTCCGGCGCACGACGACCTTGACGGCATGCAGGAGGTGTTCGGCAGCGATTTTCCCGAGCTTGCCAACCTGTTTCAGACCGATAGCGCAAAACGGCTTGCCACCATGTACCAGGCGGCGCAAACGGCGGACCGCGCCGAATTGGTCAGGTTGACGCATGCCTTGAGCGGCAGCGCGTCGTCGATGGGCGCCAGTAGTCTCGCCGCCTTGTGCAAAAAATTCGAGATGCAGTTGAAAGCCGGCATGATGGATGACTTGATAGCAAGAATCGCAGCCATCGAGGCCGATTACCGCAAAATCGATCGTCGCTTGCAGGCAATGTTGGAAACTTCATAGGATGCCGCTATTCCAAGTATCGGCAGAATCAATTTCGCGCTGCCGAGTTGCAATGATTTAATAACAATTTTCAAGGAGTTATCATGCGACACCTCATTTTTTCCTGCGCCGTTCTGCTTTCCGCAGCAGCGCATGCCGCCGAACCGTCGATTACCGTGCCAATGAATATCGTGGACGAAAAAGGCGTGGTGACCCCTGCCGGCGAGATCGTCGTCACCGAGTCGCAATATGGCTTGATCTTTTGGCCCTCGCTGTCAGGACTGCCTACCGGGTTGCATGGCTTCCACATCCATGAAAATCCCTCCTGCGACGCCGTGATCAAGGACGGCAAACCGATGGCGGCGATGGCCGCCGGCGGGCATTGGGATCCGCTCAAATCGGGCAAGCACGCCGGCCCCTACGCCGACGGGCACTTGGGTGACCTGCCGGCGCTGTATGTCGGTAACGACGCGCGCGCGGTGTATCCGGTGTTGGCGCCGCGCCTGAAGTCGCTCGACGCCTTGCATGGCCATGCGTTGATGATTCACGCCAATGGCGACAATCACGATGATCATCCGGCGCCTCTGGGCGGTGGCGGCGCACGCATCGCCTGCGGCGTCATCAAGTAATTCGCATCTGCAAACCAACAGGGAGAGAGACGATGAATCGGCATGTCAACAGTTTGGTATGGGCAGTATGGGCAGCAGCGGCCGCGGCGCTTTCATGCACGGTGTCCGCCGCCGATACCGGCAAGAAATCTCAGCCGGCGTTAAATAGCGTCACACCGGACGCAACGATTTGCAGCGTCAGCGCCATCGATCGCACCGTGCCTTTCACGGTCGGCGACAAGGCACTGTATTTCGTCAATATCCGCGACGGCGACAAGGTGCGCTCGCCGTTTCGCGTGGTGTTTGCGGTCTCGGGCATGGGTGTGGCGCCGGTGGCGGCCGGAAACATCGAGGGCACGGGGCATCACCACATCCTGATCGATCTCGACTTGCCGCTCGATATCAAGCAGCCGGTTCCATTCGACAAGACCGACGAATTTCAGCATCAGCATTACAAGCACTTCGGCAAGGGCGAGACCGAAACAGTGCTCAATCTGCCACCGGGCAAGCACAAGCTGCGTTTGATGTTTGCCAACTACCAGCATATTCCTTACTACATCGCCAGCAAGGAATTGACGATCGAGGTTTTGCCGTCGGAGAAGTAGACTCTGCTTTGTCGCCCCCCGCGAAAGCACTAATCGTTACCCACAAGTGCATGCAATGGCTTGGAACCCGTCTCCCGGCGGGAGAGGGGTGGGCGGGCGGCGATCCGATGAGGGCAGTTGCGGTCAGTCTGTACTTATTTAATGTAATGCAGATCACGACCTCCCTCACCCCCACCCCTCTCCCGCCCGCGGGAGAGGGGAGTTAGCAGTACCCTGGTTTATGGGTAACGATTAGCGCGAAAGTGGTGACGATGGGCTTAGGCTCAGCGCGGATTGGGCACCAGGCGGTAGCCGACTGCGGTTTCGGTCAACAGATGTTTGGGCTGGGTGGGGTCGTCTTCGAGCTTTTGCCGCAGATGCCCCATGTAGACGCGCAGGTAATGGCCGCTTTCGGAGTGCGATGGCCCCCAGACCTCGCGCAGCAACTGGGGATTGGTGATGACCTTGCCCGGGTTGTTGAGCAAGGCGGCCAGGAGGCGGAATTCGGTCGGGGTCAGGTGTACGTGCTCTCCGCCCTTGGTGACCTGGCGTTCGCGCAAGTCTACCGTTACGTCGCCAAAACTGATGGTGCCGCTGTCCCCCGTGGCGGGGGTGCGGCGCCGCCGCAGGTTGGCACGCACGCGGGCCAGCAGTTCGCCCGAGCCGAAGGGCTTGGTGAGGTAATCGTCGGCACCGGCGTCGAGCGCACGGATTTTTTCCGTTTCCGACACGCGTGCCGACAGCACGATGATCGGTACGCTGGACCAGGCACGCACGTCGCCGATCAAGTCGACGCCGTCGCCATCGGGCAAGCCGAGGTCGAGTATGATCAAATCAGGTTTGCGCGTTCCGGCCTCGATCACGCCGCGCTTTTTCGAATCCGTCTCGAACACCAGCCAGCCCTCGGCTTCCATCGAGGCGCGCACGAAGCGCCGGATTTGCGGTTCGTCTTCGATCAGGAGCACGGTAGGTTGGGGTTCAAGCATTGTCCGGGCTTTCCACTTCGTTTTCCAGGTCAGGCATCGCGGGCGGCGTGCCCAGGGGCAGGGTGAAGGTGAACATCGCGCCGCCCAGGCTCGATTTCGCTGCCCGTATCATACCCCCATGTGCCTCGACGATGGCGCGGCAGATCGACAAGCCCAGGCCGACGCCCGTGGTGGCCGATTCGCGCTCGCCGCGCGCGAATTTTTCGAACAGCATTTCTTCCTTGCCGTGCGGAAGACCTGGGCCGTTGTCGCTGACCTCGACTTCAAGCGACTCTCCGGCAACCTGCGCTTTGACCAAAATGTGGGCATCGCCTGGCGTATATTTCCCGGCATTTTCCAGCAGATTACACAGCACGCGTTCGATCAGCATGGCGTCGAAACGCACCAGCGGCAGATCGGACGGCACGTCGGTGTCGAGTTTGCGCGAACCGAGATGCGGCTTGCACAGGCGGATCGCGCTGCCGACCACTTCCTCGAAGGGCTGCCATTGCAGATTGAGCTGGACTTCGCCATTCTGGATGCGCGCCATCTCCAGGAGATTCGTCACCAGGGCGCTCATGCGCTGCATTTCGCCTTGCAGGTCGCGCGCCAGCTGTGCCTGTGCCGGCGGCAAGGGCGGCTTGGCGGTGGTCAACGATTCGGCCAAGCCGATCAGGGCGGTCAAGGGGGTGCGCAAATCATGCGACAGGGTCGCCAGAAGCGAGTTGCGCAGGCGTTCGGACTCCATGTGCACCAGCGCGTCCTGCGCCACTTCGATGTAGTGCACCCGCTCCAATGCGATGGCTGCCAGTGCTGCATAGGTTTCAAGCTGCTGGCGCTGCTCGGGCACGAAGATCCAGCGCCGGCCTTCGGGTTCGATCGCCAGGAGGCCGCGCGTGCGCATGGGAGCGACTAAGGGCAGGTAGAAATAGCTGGAAGCCGGCAGGGTATCGGTGCCGATGCCGGCCGGGGTGGCGCGGTCGAACGCCCATTGCGCGATCCCCATGTCCAGCACGGAAAGGTTCGGCGCCTGGCTCTGCCCGGCGGTAACGGGCTGTGGCGTCTGCAGCCTGCCGTTGGCGTCGGGCAGGATCAGCGTGGCGCGCGCGCGGAAGCTGCGCTGGATGAAGTTGCGCGTGATTTCGAAAATCTGATCGGTTTGCAGCACGGAAGACAGTTCGCGCGCGAATTCGTAGAGCGCGCGCGAACGCGATTCGCGGTCGAAGGCCACGCGTGCCTGATAGCGCAAGTCCGAGGTGAGATGGCCGGTGATCAAGCCGACCACCAGCATCACCGCGAACGTGACCAGGTATTGCAAATCGCTGACGGCGAAGGAAAAACGCGGCGGCACGAAGAAAAAATCGAATGCCAGCACCCCGACCACGGTCGCCACCACCGAGGGGCCGCGGCCCAGCCGGATCGCCACCAGCACTACCGTCAAGAGGAACAGCATGACGATGTTGGCCAGGTCGAAGTAGCGCAAAAGCGGCGTCGCCGCCAGCGCGGTCAAGAGACTGGCACTGCCGGCCAGGACATAGCCCCAATACGGCCAGCGGCCATCCTGCTCATCCTCCTCGCGCGACGCCTTGTTGCCCAAGCCGTCGTTCATGCTCGATTGGCGTGACGATTCTCCGCCGATTTCGATCAAATCGACGTCAGGCGCTATTGTCGCGATGCGCTGCATATGCGGCTTGCGCCACGGCCAGGTCGGGTGCGCACGGCCCAGCACGATCTTGGAAAAATTCTGGCTGCGCGCGTAATCGACGATGGTGCGCGCAATATCGTTGCCCGATAGTACGGCTGTCCTGGCGCCGAGGTCGCCGGCCATCTTGAGCGACTTCAGGATGCGTTCGCGCTCTTCCGAGGCCAGCCTTTGCAATTGCGGCGTCTCGACGTAGATGACATGCCATACCGCATTCAATTGGCTCGCCATGCGCGCGGTGCTACGGATGATGTGGTCGATGCCGGCGCGCGGGCCCAGACAGGCGAGCAGCGCGGCATCGGTCTTCCAGACGGCGTTGATCGACTTTTCGATGCGATAGGCCTGGACATCGTTTTCCAGCCGGTCTGCGGTGCGGCGCAGCGCCAGTTCGCGCAGGGCGATCAGGTTGCCCTTGCGGAAGAAGTTACGCGAGGCGCGTTCGGCCTGCTGCAACTGATAGACCTTGCCTGAGCGAAGCCGGTTCAACAGCTCGTCGGCCGGGATATCGACCAGCACCACTTCGTCGGCGGCTTCGAATACGGTGTCGGGCAGGGTTTCGGCGACGCGTATGCCGGTGATGCCGCCGACCGCATCGTTCAAGCTTTCGAGATGCTGGACATTGACCGTGGTGAAGACATCGATGCCGGCATCGAGCAACTCGTCCACATCTTGCCAGCGCTTGGGGTGGCGCGAACCGGGCGCATTGGAATGCGCCAGCTCATCCATCAGAATCAGATCCGGGTGCTGCTCGAGAGCGGCATCGATGTCGAATTCGGTCAGTGCCTTTCCGCGATACTCGATCGCATGCGGCGCCAGCATGGACAGGCCTTCCAACTGGGCTGCCGTCTCGCTGCGGCCGTGCGTTTCAACCACGCCGACCAGAACGCGCTTGCCCTCGGCCTGCAGCTTGCGCGCAGCCGAGAGCATGGCGTAGGTCTTGCCCACACCGGCGGAAGCGCCAAAATAAATCCGCAGCCTGCCGCGCGCGGCATGCTTTTCCTGGGCTTGGACCTTGGCTAGCAGGGCATCCGGGTCGGGGCGTTGATCGTTCATGAACTTGTTGGATAAGTCATGAACGATTATAGATCAGTGCCTGTCATCGAGAGCGAGATTCAAGGCCAGCACGTTGACGCGCGCTTCGCCAAAGAAACCAAGGTATTGCGGTGTCGCCATCTTGTCGACCAAGGCGCGCACTTCGGCGGCATCGCGCTTGCGCGCATGCGCCACGCGCGCGACCTGGTAGTAGGCGGCGGCAAGACTGATTTCCGGGTCGAGACCGCTGGCCGAGGAGGTAACGAGGTCGATCGGGATGGGCGCTTGATTGCCCGGATCGGCGGCCCTCAGCGCAGCGATACGGCCCTTGATTTCGTCGACCAGGGCCGGGTTGCTCGGCGCATTGTTCGAACCGCCCGAGTTGACTGCGTTATATGGCATGGGTGACGTGGCGGAGAGGCGGCCCCAGAAATAATTGGGGGAGCTGAATTCCTGGCCGATCAATTCGGAGCCGCGATTGCCGGGCAGCATGCTGCCCGATACTTGATGCGGGAACAGTGCCGCGCCGATGCCGCTCATGGCAAACGGATAGGCCACGCAGCAGATCAGGGTCAGGACGGCAAAGAGAACCACAGCCGGGCGTAAGGTAGTGAACATGATGTTTCCTAGACTAGGTGAAACGCGGCGAGGATCATATCGATCGCCTTGATGCCGATGAAGGGCAGAATGATGCCGCCCAGGCCGTAGATCAGCAGATTGCGCTGCAGCAGCGCAGCGGCGCCGATGGCGCGATACTTGACGCCTTTCAAAGCCAGCGGAATCAGGAAGATGATGATCAACGCATTGAAGATCACCGCCGACATGATGGCCGAGGAGGGGCTTGACAGGTGCATGATGTCGAGCGCCTTCAAGTGCGGATAGGTGGTGACAAACGCCGCGGGAATGATGGCGAAATACTTGGCCAGGTCATTGGCGATCGAGAACGTCGTCAAGGACCCTCGCGTCATCAGCATCTGCTTGCCGATCTCGACGATTTCGAGCAGCTTGGTCGGATTCGAATCGAGATCGACCATGTTGCCGGCTTCCTTGGCTGCCTGGGTGCCGGAATTCATTGCCACGGCGACGTCGGCCTGGGCCAGCGCCGGCGCATCGTTGGTGCCGTCACCGGTCATTGCCACGAGGCGGCCTTCGCCCTGGTAGCTGCGGATCAGCTTGAGCTTGTCTTCCGGCGTAGCTTCGGCGAGGAAGTCGTCGACGCCGGCTTCGGCGGCAATCGCGGCTGCGGTCAGCTTGTTGTCACCCGTGATCATCACGGTCTTGATGCCCATGCGGCGCAATTCGGCAAAGCGCTCCTTGATGCCGCCCTTGACGATATCTTTCAACTCTACCGCGCCCATGACGCGGCCGTCGTCCACCACCACCAGCGGTGTGCTGCCACGCCGGGCAATGTCGTCCACCGCCTGTCCTACCTCTGCAGGGTAGGTCCGGCCCAGCGATTCGACGAATTTGCGCATCGAATCGGCCGCACCCTTGCGGACGGCGCGCCCACCCACGTCGACGCCGCTCATGCGCGTCTGCGCCGTGAATGGCACGAATACGGCATGTAACGAAGCCATGTCGCGTTCACGGATATTGAAACGCTGCTTGGCCAGCACGGCAATGCTGCGGCCTTCGGGCGTCTCGTCTGCCAGCGACGCCAGTTGCGCCGCATCGGCCAATTGCTGTTCGGAGACCCCGGGCGCGGGAATGAAACTGGAGGCCTGGCGATTGCCGAGCGTAATGGTGCCGGTCTTGTCCAGCAGCAGCACATCCACGTCGCCGGCCGCTTCAACGGCACGGCCCGAGGTGGCAATCACATTGGCCTGCATCATGCGGCTCATGCCGGCCACGCCGATGGCCGAAAGCAGGCCGCCGATGGTGGTCGGGATCAGGCAGACCAAGAGCGCGATCAAGACCGTGATGGAAATCGGCGTGCCGGCCTTGGCTGCGTCTACGCTGTAGAGCGAGAACGGCAGCAAGGTCACGGTGACCAGCAAAAAGATGATGGTCAAGGCCACCAGCAGAATGGTCAATGCGATTTCATTGGGTGTCTTCTTGCGCTTGGCGCCTTCGACCATGGCGATCATGCGGTCGATGAAGGCTTCGCCCGGGTTGACCGTGGCGCGCACCACCAGCCAGTCCGACAGCACGCGCGTGCCGCCGGTGACCGAAGAAAAATCGCCGCCCGATTCGCGGATCACGGGAGCCGATTCGCCGGTGATGGCACTCTCGTCGACCGAGGCTACGCCTTCGATGACTTCGCCATCGACCGGGATCACATCGCCCGCTTCAATCAGCACCGCATCGTCCTTGCGCAGCGTGGTGGCAGGCACAATGCTCCATTTGCTGCCGTGGCGCGGTGTGTCGAGCTTCTTGGCGTCGACCGTCTGCTTCAGGGCGCGCAGCGACGCGGCCTGGGCCTTGCTGCGGCCTTCGGCCAGTGCTTCGGCGAAATTAGCGAACAGGACGGTGAACCATAGCCAGATCGATGTCGCCAGGATGAAGCCCGGCGCGGCTTCACCTTGGCCGACTTCGGCCTGGACGAACAGCAAGGTCGTGATGATGCTGCCGACATAGACCACGAACATGACCGGGCTGCGCATCTGCACGCGCGGATCAAGCTTCTTAAAGGAATCGACGATGGCCGGGCCGATCAGGGCCGAGTCAAATAACGTCAAGCGTTGGCGGGACATGGGACTCTTTCAATGAGAAAACAGTTGCAGGTGCTCGACGATGGGACCGAGCGCCAGGGCAGGGACGTAGTTCAGCACGCCGATCAGCAACACCGTGCCGATCAACAAGGACACGAACAGCATGCCGTGCGTGGGCATGGTGCCGGCGGTCACTTGCAGGCGCTTTTTCGCGGCCAGCGAACCGGCGATGGCCAAAACGGGCACGATGACGGAGAAACGGCCGAACCACATGACGAAGGCCAGAAGTACGTTGTAGAACGGCGTATTGGCCGACAAGCCCATGAAGGCGCTGCCGTTATTGTTGGCGGCGGAAGAGAAAGCGTAAATCACTTGAGAGAAGCCGTGCGGGCCGGCAAACGAGATGCCGGCCTTGCCTGCATCGCTCATCAAGGTGATGGCCGCGCCGCCGAGGATGAGAAGCGGCGTGATCAGGAGGGCGATCGACACCATCTTCATCTCATAGGATTGAATCTTCTTGCCCAGGTACTCCGGCGTGCGGCCTATCATCAGCCCGGCGATGAAGACGGCCAGGATGGCATAGATCAGCATGGTGTAGAGGCCTGTGCCGACGCCGCCGAACACCACTTCGCTCAACTGGATCAAGACCAGGGGCACCATGCCGCCCAGTGGCATGAAAGAGTCGTGCATGGCATTGACCGCGCCGCAGGAAGCGCCCGTGGTGACGGTGGCAAACAGGGCCGAGGCAGCAACGCCGAAGCGCGTTTCCTTGCCTTCCATGTTGCCGCCCGCCTGCAAGGAGGTAAGGCTTTGGTCGACGCCCAGGCCGGCCAATGCTGGATTGGCTTGCTGCTCGGCGATGGATGCGAGGCCGGCCATGACGACAAAGATCAGCGTCATGGCGCCCAAGATGGCCCAACCCTGGCGCCTGTCGCCAGCCATGCGTCCAAAGGCAAAACACAGGCCGGCCGGAATCAGGAAGATCGAAATCATCTGGAAGAAGTTCGACAGCGGCGTCGGATTTTCAAACGGATGCGCCGAATTGGCATTGAAGAAGCCGCCGCCATTGGTGCCCAGCATCTTGATCGCTTCCTGCGAAGCGACCGGACCCATGGCAAGCTGCTGCGTCTTGGCCGTCAGCGTTTCGGTGACGGGATTGCCTTGTGCGTCTTTCACAGGTTGGCCATCCGCGCCGAGTTTCGGTTGCGTATAGGTGACGGGTTCAACCAGATTGACATCCTTGTAGCCGTCGAAGTTTTGCAGCACGCCCTGGCTCATCAGGAACACGGCAAACACTGCCGACAAGGGCAACAGCACATAGAGTACCGAACGCGTCAGGTCGATCCAGAAATTGCCAATGGAAGCCATGCTGCGGCGGGAAAAACCGCGGATCAGCGCGAACACGACGGCAATGCCGGTGGCTGCGGAAAAGAAATTTTGTCCCGTCAGCGCGAGCATCTGGGTCAGGTAACTCATCGTCGACTCAGGCGTATACGATTGCCAGTTGGTGTTGGTGACGAAACTGACCGCCGTATCGAACGACGAGTCGGGGCCGACGCCGGGCAGGTTTTGCGGATTCAAGGGCAGCAGGGACTGGATACGCTGCATGGCATAAACGAAGATCGCACCCAGGGTGTTGAAGGCGATCAGGGCTACCGCATAGCTCTTCCAGCCTTGTTCCTGATCGGATACGCCGGCCATGCGGTAAAGCAAGGTTTCTAATTTGTGCGCCCAGCCAAGTCCCCGGATCGCCTGCGGCTCGGCGACCTTCGCAAGATAGCCGCCAAGCGGATAAGACAACGCCAGCAGTACCGCGAGAAATGCCAATAGCAGCAGAATGGCTTGCATGGTCATCACAAGTCCTCCGCCTTGAGCAAGGCAATCACGAGATAAACCATCAGGGCCGCAGAAACCACAGCACCGATGATGTAAAAGGTCGTATTCATTGGCGCGCTCCCAGTTTGACGCAACCGAGCACCGAGGCCCAGGTGACAAGCCAAAGCAGCGCGATAGCCAGAGCGGCCATGCCGTCCATCGAATCCATGTTGTTCTCCAAATGCAGGAAAATTCCCTGATGGCAAATCGTATCGATTCGCGTCGAAAAATGCTGTAAAAAGGGTAAGCCGGGGTGTAAAAAAAGCGTAAATGAGGCCTGTTGCGCTTTCCTTGCACATTTCCGGCAAGTCGAGAATTTCCCGCGAATCGGCGGGGATGATTGGGAAAAAACATGCTCCCTGACAGAAGGCGAGTCGGTGTTAAAATCCACCTCTCACCCATGGAAGGAGTCGCTTATGAATAAAACAGAACTGGTTGACGCAATCGCAAAGGATTGCGATTTGTCCAAGGTGGCGGCGCAGCGCGTGCTTGAGTCGCTGCTGGATCACATCGTCAAGACAGTCGCAAAAGGAGACAGCATACAACTGGTCGGCTTCGGCACCTTTGCCGCCGGCAAGCGCGCGGCACGCACCGGCCGCAACCCTCGCACAGGAGAGGACATCACGATTCCAGCCGCCACCACGGTCAAGTTCGCCGCCGGCAAGGCGTTCAAGGACGCCGTCAACAAATAGTCAGTCGGCGCGCCAAAAAACACCAAACGCACCAAAAGCAATCGGCGTGTGTGCCATGAGAGGCACACACGCCGATTTCATTTGCGGCGGCCGTCAAGCCGCTGTGATACGGATGAAATTACTTGCCGGCGTAGACGACGTCGGCGCGGCGGTTTTGCGACCAGGCGGCTTCATCGTGGCCTTCAGCCTTGGGCTGGGTCTTGCCGTTGGAGGTGGCTTCCATGCGGCTATCCGGCACGCCGAGGGCGGCCATGGCCTTGCGCACGGCTTCGGCGCGCTTCTGGCCCAGGGCCAGGTTGTACTCGGCGGTGCCGCGCTCGTCGGTATTGCCCTGGATCTGGACCTTGCGCGAAGCGTGCGACGACAGGTAATTCGCGTGGTTCGTCACCAACTGGTTGTATTCCGACTTGACGACATAGCTGTCGAAGTCGAAATACACGCTGCGCTGGGCCAATGCGCCCTTGGGATCGTCCAGAGGATCGACCTGGGCGGTTTGCGGCGTCACGGTGCGTGTGTCAGCTGCCTTGGGCGCCATGTTGTCGACCTTTCGCGGAGCGTCCGGTTCAGGTTGCTTGGTCGGTTCGGTATGGCAGGCCGCCAGGAACAGCGCAGCGACGGCGATTGCGGAAAGAGTGAAGGTATTGTTAGAACGCATGTGAAAACTCCCAGACAAAAATAGTGAAATGAATATCAGCAGCAACCGATTCATTGCCAAATAACAGCACGGTGCAAAGGGTACATCCAAATTACGGAGAAAGCGGTATGCTCGCCCAAAAAATTGGAATCAGTCGATAGCGGACCCTCCCTTCGAATCGGGTTGGGCCGCCGGCGCCCGCAGTGGAAAACGGTCGGCCAGCGCATGATAAAGCTGGGTTCGGCAAATGATTTTGGAACTGGCTGAAGCAATCACCGATGCCGTCATCAAGGGCAGCAGCATTTCGTGGCTGCCCGTCATTTCCATCATGATGATGAACGACGTCAGCGGTGCCCGCGTCACGCCGGAAAGGTAGGCGGCCATGACGAGCAGGATGACGGCACTGTGCGGCGCCAGGTGGGGAAACAACACCGCAATGTTCTCACCGACACCTGCCCCTACGGCCAGTGAGGGCGCGAAAATGCCGCCGGCCATGCCTGAGACGGAACACAGCAGTGTGGCCGCAAGCTTTGCCGCGCTGAAGTACCACGGCAACAGCGTGCTGTCTTCCAGAGTCAGGCGAGCGGCTTCATAGCCGGTGCCGAACACTAGGCCGCCTGTCGCCAGGCCCAGCAATGCGACGCCGAAGCCGCACAGCGCGGCATAGGCGAGCGGGCGGCGCGCCACCCAGGCGACGGTGCGGGCCGGCAATTTGGCGGGAATCGTGATCACGAGGCGGCTGAACAAGCCACCGCACAAGCCGCCGACGACACCGCAAAGCAGGATGGGGAAGATGCTGTACTGCCACTCCAGCGAAGCATTGCTGGTGCCGAAGTACGTATAGTTGCCCAGCACCGCAAGCGAAATCAGGCCGGAGAGAATGACCGTGACCAGGGTCGAACTATTGGCATTGAAGACATGTTTTTTGCTCAGTTCCTCGATGGCGAACATGATGCCGGCCAAGGGGGTATTGAAGGCCGCGGCAATGCCTGCCGCGCCACCGGCCAGGATCAGGATGCGGCGCGTGCTTTCGCGGCGAAACGGCCCGCGTTCCTGGAAGGCATGCATGATCGAGGCCCCGATCTGCACGGTCGGTCCTTCGCGGCCGATCGAGGCGCCGAACATCAAACCCGCCAGCGTCAATGCAGCCTTGCCGACGGCAATGCGCATCGACAGCAAGTGGCTGCTTTTTTCCTTGCCCGGCGCATTGATGGCCGCGATCGTTTGCGGAATGCCGCTGCCCTGCGAACCTGGGAAAAACCGCCGCCCCAGGTACACCAGCAGGGCGAAGCCGGCCGGCATGAACAGCAAGGGCGCAAGCGGATGCAGATCGCACAGCCGGTGATTGATCCGGTTGGCATACTCAGCGCCCTTGGCCAGGCCCACCGCCATCAGCCCAACCAGCAAAGGGCCGAGCAACCAGGCCGAACCACGGTGCCACAGGTTGCGCAAATTCGATAGCGGGCCGGCATAGCGGCGCAACTGGCGTGCGGCTTTGGGAAAAGGATCGCGTTGAGCGAGGCTCGGCGTCATGCTGTTTTGATAAGCATAGTGAGCATAGGGCATGCAAGAACGGCCGGGGCCAGACGGGTTGCTCGAATCGGGGAGCAGTTTCGAATACAATGCATCGGGGCAAATTATATTTCATTAAACTATATTTGTGCAAATGTATTTTGCCGTATGATATTGCCCAAATGAAGTAAAGGAGATCTTCATGGCCGACAAACTGCCGGCGCCAGACGGAGCGATCGATCACCGCCTCGACGTGCTGAAAAAGTTGCGCATCGTATTTCGCGCGGCCCAGCGTCACTCCCTGTGGGTGGAAAAGCAATGCGGGGTCAATGGCGCCCAGCTTTGGATGATGCAGGAGTTGCTCGATCAGCCCGGTATGCGGGTAGGGGAATTGGCGTCCAAGCTGGCCATCCACCAAACCACGGCAAGCAATTTGATCGATGCGCTGCGCAAACGCGGCTATATCGTCAAGGAGCGCGATTCATCCGATCAGCGCGTGGTAAACCTCAAGCTGTCGGAAGAGGGTAGGCTGGTCTTGCAGAATGCGCCGACACCGGCACGAGGCCTGCTGCAGGAGGCGATCCTGCATTTGGATGAGCAAAGCCTGGCCCAGCTCGACGCCGGGTTGCAAGGCATGCTGTCTTCGATCGACAAACTCGATGAAGGCTTTGGCATGCTGCCGCTGCCATTCATGATGTAAGCATCATCAACAGCCGTGCAACCTACCGTGAATCCTTGCATGGCTTGTCCGCCGCCTTCATGGCAGGCTGCATGGCTTGCGCCCCGAGAGGGGCGCATTTTTTTGCCTGTGCGTCAGCCAAGTTCAACCGGCACGAAGATCTTGGCGTCATTGCGCTGGATCAGCAGCGCAACACTATGCCCGGCGTGCTGCACCATGGCTTGAAATTGCTGGCCGCTCCTTACCGGCGTGCCGTTCAAGGCCAGGATGACGTCGCCGGGCTCGATACCGGCGCGTGCGGCCGCCCCCGTGGCGCGTTCGACCACCAGGCCGCCATTGCCATCGCTTTCCCCTGGGTTCAGCGGGCGCACCACCACACCCAGGCGCCCCTTGCCGTCGGCGGCCTCGTCGTTTTGCGCCAGGCTGGCGTTCTTCATTTCCCCGACCTTGACGGTCAGCGTCATGGGATTACCCTTGCGCATGATGCCCAGCGAGGCAGAGGTACCGGGCGCCAGATCGGACACTTGCGCAGACAAATCGGACGAATGTTCGACTTCACGATCGTTCAAACGCAATATCACATCGCCCGGCTGCAGGCCCGCCTTATCGGCCGGACTGCCTTTTTCCACCGCGGCGACCAAGGCACCTTCCGTTTTCTTCAAGCCGAACGAGTCGGCCAAAGCCTGGTTCATTTCCTGCACGGTCACGCCCAGTCGGCCGCGCGTGACTTTGCCGTGCGCTACAAGCTGGCTTTGCACCTTGTTCGCCACGTCGATGGGAATGGCGAAGGACAAGCCCTGGTAGCCACCCGTATGCGTATAGATTTGCGAATTGATGCCGATCACCTCGCCTTTGAGGTTGAATAGCGGCCCGCCGGAGTTGCCGGGATTGACGGCTACGTCGGTCTGCATGAAGGCGACATAAGGATCGTCGGGCAGCGAGCGCGCCTTGGCGCTGACGATGCCGGCCGTGGCGGAATTCTCGAAGCCGAACGGCGAGCCGATCGCTAGCACCGGCTCGCCCACCTTGGTCAGGCCGGGGTCGCCCAGCACCACGGTCGGCAGGTTTTTGGCGTCGATCTTGATGACGGCGACGTCGGACTGCTTGTCCGTGCCTAGCACCTTGGCCTTGAACTCGCGCCGGTCGGTCAGTTTCACCACGACTTCCTGGGCGCCATCGACCACATGGGCATTGGTCAGGATCAGGCCATCGGGCGTCACGATGAAGCCCGACCCCTCGCCATGCGGAATCATCTGGCCTGGTTGGCCTTGCTGCGGAAACTGTGGCCCGAAATGCTTGAAGAATTGGAAGAACGGGTCGTCAGGATCGACATTCGGCCCCATCTGGATCTGGCTGGTTTTCTGGACCTTGCCGGTCACGCTGATATTGACCACGGCTGGGCCATAGTGCTCGACAATGCCGGAAAAATCGGTGGCCGACGCGACGCCGGCGCTGACATGATGTTGGATCGGCAATTCGGCTGCCGTGGCGGATTCAGCGAAGCGAAGATGCGTCTGGTCGCGCAGCATGTAGCCGCCCACGAGGGCAGCAAGGACGGCTGCGGCAATCGTCGTGCGGGCAAGATTTCTTGTTTGCATGATGGCTCCTGGGAAATTGCGAAGACAGGGCCATGGTAGTTGGCGAAAATTAAGGCAAACTTAAGACACTCTGCGGAAAACGGATTCCTATGCAGAATCCCGGCGCGCCATTCGCCGCTACGATCTCTGCGCCGTGCAGCTCGGCAATTTGCTTCACGATGGCCAAGCCCAAACCACTGCCGTTGCCTTGCGCGCCGTGCACGCGATAGAAGCGGTCGAAGATACGCTGCTCCGCCTCGGCAGGAACGCCCGGGCCGTTGTCGTGCACCGTGAGCAGCGCACCCGTGGGGTTGTTTTCGATCGATACGTCGATCCGAGCGCCATGCGGACAATAGCGCAGCGCATTGTCGATGAGGTTGTCCAGCAGTGTGCGCAAGGCGTCGGCATCGCCACGGACGACAGCGCGGTCCGCGCGGCGCAAGCCGAGATCGATGTGCCGGGACTGTGCCTGCGCGGCGAAGCCACCCACCGCCTGCGCCGCCAACGCCGCAAGATCGACCTCATGCCGCTCCTGCATCGCCGCGCCGGGTTCCTGGCGCGCCAGGGAGAGCAACTGATGCACCAGGTGGCTCATGCGGGCGATGCCTTGCTTCAGGTCACGCAATGCGGCGGCGCGCTCTTCGGTACTCGCTGCGCGCTCGGCAAGTTGCACCTGTAACGTGAGCGCGGTAAGCGGCGTCTTCAATTCATGTGCGGCGTCGGCGATGAAATTGCGCTGTGCGGCAATCGACTGATCAAGCCGTCCCAGCAAGTCGTTCAAGGCCGCGATCAGCGGCGATACTTCCTGCGGCAAGCGAACCTCGGAAACCGGCATCAGGGAGTTGGCGTCGCGCGACTTGACCTCGCGTGCCACGCGGCTGATGGACGCCAGGCCATGCCCTACGGTGATCCAGATAATTGCCGCCAGCAAGGGCAACAGCAACAGTAGCGGCGCCACCGTCTTCAAGGCCATATTCACAGCCAGTTGCAAGCGGTCGCGCATCGGTTGCGCCACCTGCACCACGGTGCCGCCCAATTGAGCGCTGTAGACGCGCCAGTTCGTGCCGCGCGCCGTGACGTTGGAAAAGCCGAGTTCCGCGCGCTGGGGCAGGGCGGAGTCTTCGTGAGAACGGTAGATGCGCAGGCCGTTGCTGTCCCAAATCTGGATCACGACATCGCGATCGCCTTCATCGCCGCGTCCGGGTTCGAGCGGCGCGAAGGCGCGGTCCGGCAGCGAAGCGACAAGCTGGCGCATCTGGTAGTCGAACAATTGATTGGCTTCTTCACGCGCCTGTGAATAAATCATCAGGGCTGCGACGAGGATGCCGCCGCCCATGCCGATGGAAAGCCAGAACAGCAGCGTGCGCCGTATCGAGCCCATGTTGCTCATGATGCCGCACCCATCATGTAGCCCACGCCGCGCACATTCTTGATCAGCTCGGTGCCGAGTTTTTTGCGCAAGGAATGGATATGCACCTCGATGGCGTTGCTTTCGATTTCCTGGCCCCAGCCGTAGAGTTTTTCTTCGAGCTGGGCGCGCGACAGCACGGCACCCGGTCGGTCCATCAGGACCTGCAGCAAGGAAAACTCGCGGGCCGAGAGATTAACCGGGGTGTCCTTGTGCAAGACTTCGTGGGTTGCCGGGTTGAGCGTGATGTCGCCATGGCGCAACAACGCGTCGGCCCGTCCGGCGCGGCGGCGCAAGAGGGCGCGGATACGCGCTTCGAGCTCCTCGAAGTCGAAGGGTTTGACGAGGTAATCGTCGGCGCCGGCATCGAGGCCGGCAACACGCTCGGCTACCGCGTCGCGGGCGGTCATGATCAGCACGGGGATGGGGTTGTTCTGTTGCCGCAAGCGGCACAAGATGTCCAGACCGGGCTTGCGCGGCAAGCCGAGGTCGAGCAGCAGCAGATCGTAATGGCCGGCGCCCAGCGCCACTTCGGCCGCAACGCCATCGGTGACCCAATCGACGGAAAAGCCGTCCTGGCGCAAGCCCTTGCGCAACCCTTCGCCTATCATGGCATCGTCTTCAACCAGCAGCAGCCGCACGACCCTTCCTCCAAATGGAAATTTGGAGCGCTGTGACGGCGAGAAAGTTTCATTCCCCCGATAAAGACAAACCGCCGCAAAAGCGGCGGTTTGGCGTCGGAGCGAAGGGGGTCAGGCGGCTTCGGCCTGTTCCATGACAGGATCGTTGGCGCCGAGCGCTTCGGACAGGGCACGGTTGACCAGGCCGTCAAGCTCAAGCACGCGGGCACGGCCGTCTTCCAGTGCATTGGCCAGTTCTTCACCCTGCAGCGAAAACGATTCGGTCTTGTCGCGCGAGGAGAAAATGAACAAGCTCTTCATCGGGCTGACCCAGGCCAGCTTGACCTTCTTGACCTCTTCGCCTTCCTTGCCGTCGAACTCGAACCACATGCCGCGCTCCAGGGTTTCGACGTGGCGCTCGGTCTGCTCGACGACCTTTTGCTCTTCCTCGACCTTGGCTTCGAGCTCGGCCTTCTTTTGCAGACGGCGTTCGGCAGCTTCCTTGGCCGCTTCCATGGCGATTTCGAGGCGGCGTTGCGGCGACATTTCCAGCGGCGCGCGCACGATCGAGGCATGGCATTCGGCCAGCTCGGCAAAGAATTGCAGCCGTTCTGCGTCATCGAGCTTGACCACGTCGAGCCACTTGTTGAGCAAGGCCAGCATGCCGGGCAGCTTGGCGATCAATTCCTTGCGTTCTTCGGGCGTGATCTTGGGCTTGACGCTCCAGATCAGGTCGTCCATGGTCCTGACGGCGCTCTCGAGTGCCTTGGGCTTTTCTTCCTGCAGGCTGTAGGCGAGGGTCAGGACTTTCACCCACTTGTTCTCCAGGAAGGTTTCGACGAAGGCGGCGACTTCGCCTGTGCCGATACGCATGGCGACTTGATGGCGCGCAGCCTTGGTTGCGGCACCCCATTTTTCCTGCTTCAGCGCCTGCTCGATCGGCGCATCGAGCTTCTGGGTCGTGCTTTGCTCTTCCTGGTCGAGGAAGGATTCGAAATCGGAGACGACGCGCGAGAAGATTTCGGCTTCTTCATCGAACTCATGATGCACGCGGTCGACGTTGCGCTTGATCGCCTGGAACAGCGGATCTTCCTCGCCCTTGCTCTTGTCCCAGCCCACACCGGTCTTGGAGAGCAACTCGATCAGGCGGCGTGCAGGATGCTCTTCCTTGAAGAAGAATTCCTTGTCCTGCAAAGCGGCGCGCAGCACCGGCACCTGGAGGAAGCCGATCAGGCTCTTGATTTCAGCCGGGATGTTCTGGTCGCGGAACACCACGTCGAAAATCTTGGTCATCAAGTCGACGGTACTCTCATCGACGCGCGAGAGGCTGCCTTGCGGCGCAGCGGTCTTGATGCTGCCCAGCATCGAACGCATCGGCGCATTGCTGGCTGCGACGGGCGCGGCGCTGGCTTGATACAGCGCGTGCGAGGCGTTCAGATTCGACAGGAAATTGAGCAAGCCACTCGATACAGGCATCTGCATCTGCATCGGCATTTGCATGCCAGCCTGGGGAGCAACGCCGGCCATGCCCGCGTCGATTTGCGGGAAGCCACCATGGGCTGCCGCTACGGCTGCTTCATCAGCGCCGGCGAACGCACCCATAGTCATCGACGGCGCACCAGCCATGCCAGCCATGCCAGGGATGCCCGGAATCATCGGCACGCCCGGAATCATGGGAACGCCGGGGTGAGCGGCAAAGTTTTCGCCGGCAGGCAGCATTTGTGCAGCGGGCGCTTCGCCTTGCGGCGACAGGATCTGGCGCAACTGCTGCAGCGCCGCCTGGTTCAGCTTTTCCGCTTTCGGCTTGACCGGCTGGCCGCCACCGGTAGTCTTCTTGATGTTGTACAGATCGGCCAGCTCGGGCAGGACGCCGCCCTCGACCAAGGCCTTGTTCAGATCAGCATAGACCGGGCCGAGATCGACGAACACGTCTTCCTTGAGCAGCGGAAGCACCAGGGGATGCGTATCGACGTCGGGATTGAATTCGGACCAGGCGTCGGTCAAGGCGGCAATGAAAACTTCGGGCCGGAATGGGTTCTGATTGTTGCTGACTTCGTCGCGCCCGAGGATGTGGGCAATACGCATACGAATTGCCGTCAATTGCTCGGCATGTTTGGTTTCGAGCGGGCGTGCCATGTTGCTCAACAGGAGCTTCTTGTCCATGTCGGCATAGGGCACCAGCGTCAGCTCGTCTTCGTACTTGTTGCGTGTCGAGAAGGTGGGGGTTTCCAGTAATTCTATCTCTTCCTGCAGCGCCTTCTTCACTGCGGCCGTGGCCGTGAAGTGATAGGCGTAGATGTTGCGTTTCAACAGGTTGGAGGAATTGAAGGTCAGGCTGGCGTGCTTGGCGTCGGTGCTGACATCCGACAATTGCATCAGGGCATCGACCAGACGCTTGGAAAAATCGTCAATCTGCGTATCGATCGATTTCGATACGACCGCAATCATGCTCGCCAAGGTCCCACCCGGCGGGATCACCCTGCCGGATTTGGCGCTCTTGTTGCTCTCTGCGATGTCGATAGCAGCCATGATTTGCCGGTGAATCCGTTTTTTTTCTTCGTTGAGTGGAGTACTTCTGTTTTTATGTCAGCCTTTTTGACTTAGACTGTATTGTGCCAGCAAATTTCCGTAAGGCAATATCTAATTGCAAATAAGTGTGAAATATTTTTTGCATTCTAGCGCATGCAAAGTAACAAATGATGTACAACAACTAATTTTTTGAAAAAAATTAGCGATTTTGGTAATTTTCACGCTGATTTAACAGGTGATGTTGTGGAAAGGCGGTATATGTCGGCTTGCTACTGGCAAGCAAGGCTCAAGCAAACATGTAGTGGGGCGAAGACATTGCTTGACCGAAATGAAAAAGCCCGCATAAGCGGGCTTTTATTTGTCATTCAGTCAAGGCAATTTGATCGCCTCGGCCAAAATGCATTCTGCATGGTTGAGCGGCTTGCCTACCGGGCGATATACGTGGTCGCCACGCCTGATGGCCTTGCCGCTGACGGGACAAATGGCCGACCTGGGGGCCTTGCGCAGCGCCCAGAGCTGTTCGGTGTAGTTGCATAGACCGGACTCACGCCAAGAGACCAGCAGTTGGTTTTTGGAGGGGGTATCGAGAACTCGTACGGTGATCATAGTGAGGGGGCGTGTCAAAAAACTCGGCTGCCCAAGCTGCTTTGCAATAACATTTTGCAATATCTGCGGACTTAGTATAGCAAGAAAGGCTATCGTAAGTCCACAGTTTTGCTCAAATTATTGGCAGTTTCATAAATTTGATGCGACGCAGCAGCGGTTATTTGATCCCCAGCGCTTTTTTGGCTTGCTCGAAGGCAGGCGTCCACATCGGATGGCCGGCGTCGCCGCCCAGAGTAAAGCTGGGGTCGAGCTTTAGCGCTTTTTCGAACTGGATGCGGCAAAGTTTGACGTTTCTGACCAGGCAATAGCTGAAGGCTGTGTGCTTGATGGCATCAAGTTCCAGGTCTTTGTAGATCTTCAAGTCGTCTTCGACGGCCAGGCCGCGTTTGATGGCGCCGTAGTAGTCACCATTGTTGTACAGGGCCACCACGCTGTCGCGCTCGCTTTCGGCCGAGGCGCGCGCAGCTTTTTCTGCCAGTTGCTCGGGTGTTTCGACCGGTGGCGGCGGAGCAACCGGCGCCGGCGCTACGGGCTGCTCGACAGGAGCAGGTTTGACCGCCGGCTCTTCAGTTTGACAGGCTGCCAGCGCGCAGCAGCACAATGCGGCCGCACAAGCTGTTATGGTTCGTTTGAGTGATTTCATCGTGTCGTGTTTCTTTCCTGGTTCGACCTTGGGGGATGCCGAAAACCGTGCAGGGAGAATTTTGGCCGATTATAGCCCGGTCGAGCAACTCCTTTTATCGGGCATCGATGTGGCGATGCCCCGACACCTCACGTCCGGTAGCTATTTCGCCGCTGTGAAATCGTAATCGATCACGCCGAAGCGCTTCTTGGCATTGACCGTCACGTCTATCGTGTGATCAGGAAAATTCGGATTGACGAGTTTGATCTGATGCTTGCCCTCAGGCAGCACCAGGCGCTTCAAGGGTGGCGATACGCCTTGCTGGTTGCCGTCAACGAAGACGTTGGCCCAGGGTTTGACCTGGACGCGATAGAGCGCGCTGGTCGCATCGACGCCTTGCTCGCCGCTGGCCGTGTTGGTTCCTGCCGGGGTTGTCGAGGCCGGGGCCGCAGCCGATGAGGCGGACTTTGCATCGGGTGGTGCAGCGGAAGTCGAGGCTGCCGCGACGGCGTTGGCCGGCTTGGCGAGCGACGGCGCAGCCGTCACAGCCGTAACCACGGGGGCACTGGCCGGTTTGTTCGCAGCCGCCGGTGTCGGGCTGGCATTCGGTGTCGTATCGGGCGTACCGGCGCCGGCCGACGCCGGGCTCGCAGAGGCTGCCGGCACTTGGGCTGCCTGCTGCGCCGGGGCAGCTGCGCCGGCAGAGGCGGCGCTGTCGGCATCGACTCGCAATTCACGGTTGCGATGCCCGAATTGATAGACAACATAGACGGCGGCAAGTACCACCCCTGCTGCAACCAGCGCCCATGAGCCCTTGCTCGACACGTTTTTCTTCGGCACCTGGGCCGGCTTGGCTTTTTGCGCGTCGCGCTGTTCGCCGGACTTGCGCTGGGCAGCCTGGCCGGCCGCGGACGAAGAGGAAGCCTTGGAGTTCGCCAAATTGGCCACCGGCGCGCTCTTGTCGATGCCGAGCAGCCTGCTGAATTCGGTAATGGTCTGCGGCCGGTCCTGCGGCTTGACCGACATGCCCTTGTCGATGGCGGCAAGGAATTCCTTGCTGAATCCGGGACGCGGCTTGTTCTGCAGGAGTTCGATCGGATCCTTGAGCAGACGCGTCACCGAAGTCGGCGGCGACTGCTTGGTGATGGCAAGATACATGACGGCACACAAGGCGTAGATGTCGGTCCAGGGGCCTTGCTTCATGTCGCTGTCTTCGGCGTATTGCTCGACCGGCGCGAATCCCGGTTTCAGGATTACCGTCAAGGCCTGCGTCATGTCGCCGAGCACCTGGCGCGCGGCGCCAAAGTCGAGCAGCACGGCTTCGCCGGTGTTCTGAATCATGATGTTGTCGGGCGAAATGTCCCGATGCAGCACCTGGAGCTTGTACAAGGTTTCGAGCGCTTCGAGCAGCGGCTTCAGGATGGGCTTGAGCCAGGCTTCGGTCACGCGCTCGGGATGCTTGTTGGTGATGGCCTTGAAGGTTTGCCCTTCGTAGTAGCGCATCGCCATGTAGGCGGTCTTGTTCTGTTCCCAGAAGCGGTAGACCTTGATCAGGGCGGGGTGGTCGAACTGGGCCAGGAGGCGCGCTTCGTTGATGAAACTGTTCATGCCGGTTTCAAACGTCTCACGGTGGCGCTTGGTCTGGACCAGGACCGAATTGTCGATGCCGCGCGAAGCGAGCGAGACGGGCATGTATTCCTTGATCGCCACGGTACGCTGCAGCGAGTGGTCGAAGGCGAGGTAGACGTTGCCGAAACCGCCTTCGCCGATCACGCCCGTGATCTCGAACTCGGCCAGGCGCGTACCAATAGGAAGGCAGTTCGCCGAACCGGTGATCGACCAGTGCGGTGAAGTTTCCATGCTCATGTCCTTGGTATTCAAGTTCGGATCACCAGTTGTCATGTGAATTCTTGAGCCAATATTTCATGGCTCTGTCATTGTAGTTATATTGCCGTTATCGCGCTTTCGCGGAACCAGAGCGCCTGGGCCGTGTAGTTGTCGCGGAATTTCGGTGACGCTTCGCCGTGCAGATCGACGATCTCGCGCATGCGGCGCAGCCAATCTTCGACCGATATCGCCGCCCCCAGGCAGCGCTCCATTTCCGTTTCGGTTATCCACTCCCAGAAGCCGTCGGTGCACAGCAGTATGGCATCTCCATCCTGCAGCGCAACGGCTTCCTCGGTCATCTCGGGTGCGGTCTCGCCGTCGGTGCCGACGGCGGCATAGAGCACGCTGCGCTGTGGATGGGTGCGCAGGGCTTCAGGCGGACAATAGCCGGCATCGACGAATTGCTGCACCAGGCTGTGGTCGCGCGTCACGCTTTGCACCTTGCGATTGCGGAACAGGTAGATGCGCGTATCGCCCAGGTGCGCCCACAGTGCGCAGCGGTTTTCGTTGTCGATGAGGACGGCAGCGATGGTGGCGCTCATGTCCTTGATGGTGGAATTGGCGGTTTTTCCCTTGGCGACCATGGCCAATGCTTCGCCAACGTAGAAGCGCATGGCACGCACGCCGAAAGACTGCTCTTTGAGGAAGCTGTCGATGATGGCCTTGACCACGATGCCCGAGGCGATTTCGCCGCCCGCATGGCCGCCCGCGCCGTCGGAGACGACGAAGCAGGCGAGCCCGCCGCGTTGCGCGCTGGCTTGTGCGTCCTGGTTGGTCTGGCGGTCGCCGATGTGCGTGACTTGAACTGACTTCAGCTCAAGGGCACGATCGGCGGACACTTCATTTGCCATCGTGCTCCTCGCTGCGGCTGCGCTCGATTTCCTTTTCGTAGGCCTTCAGGAAAGCCTTGCCGAACAGTTTCTGGTAATCCTTTTGCGCTTCCTTGTTGATTTCCTCGAACATGTTGCCGTACTGGTCCCACATCTTGGCCTTGCGGTGCAAGGGCACGACCGCATCGATCAGGGTCGGCGACTTGATGCGTTCTTCCAGGGCCTTGGGGTTGAAGCGCTTGAGCACTTCGCTGATGGCGCCGTTCATGCCGGCGATCATGCCGCTCTGGTGCGCGTGAAGATCGGCAAAGGCGTCCTGCATCGCTTCGGAAGGTCCCATGAAGCCGGGCATCTTCTTGCGCAACATCTGGGTCAGCACTGTTTCGCTGTCGGAGAGGAATTTGAGCGGATTGTTGTTGCGCACCACGACCATGGTGACGTCAGCCTTGACTTCACGCTTGATCGACGCACGTGTGGCGAGCAGATCGAACGTGCCCTTGATCGAGGTGGCGAGCAGTTTGCCCAGCATTTCCATGAATTCGGGTGTAAGGCCGGCGTTCAAGCTCACGTTGGGAATGCCGGCGCCTTTGAGGAAGGCCAGCATGAGCGCTTCGTGTTCGGCGCTCATGACCGTCTCTTCGGACGCTTCCGGCTTCTTCTCGGGCTGGGCGTCGGACGCGCTGTCGGCCTGGCGCACGCGTTGGGCGCTGGCCTCGGATTTCTTTTGATGCAATTCGGCCAGGTTGGGAATGGGGCGGGGCGCAGGCGCCACCGGTTCCGGCGCGGCTTCCTGCATCACCTCGGCCATCACCGGTTTGGGGACCGGTTTCGGCCCCGACTGCACTTCCTGCAAAGTGGGCGGAAAGGCCACTTCGGGCCAGTCCTGCTGGCCGGCGGAATTGCCGTCGACCGCAACGAGGTGCGGTTCGGCGCGCAGGATATACAGGCCTATCTGCATTTCGTCGCCCGCGTTGAACGCATATTCGCGATCGAATTCCAGTTCCTTCCCGTTCAAGAGAATCGGGCTGGCCTGGCTCAGATTGGTGATGGTGTGGTGCGAAGCGTCACTCTTGACTGACGCTTGCACACGCGAGATCAGGTTCTTGGGGTCGGGCAGGACGAAGAAATTTTCGTCGCTGCGGCCGAGGGTGCCGCCTTCACGTCCGAAGACGGCAGACAGCGGGGTCAGCGATGCCTGGTTGTTATAGGATACCGCCGTCAATTTAATCATTCACATTGCTCCGAAAGCCAACAAATCTCATGCGGCGAGGTTTACGGCCGGGCCAAACCAATACTATTGTAGCCAATCCAGCAATTTAAAAATATTCGCGAGCAGAAAGCTAGTGTGCAAATTCACAAGTGTTGCACGAAAGAATCATATAGCATTTCCTGCGATTGTCATACTTGAATCAAGTAACAATGGTGTGTCAAGACAATTAACATACCACCGTTACTGAAAGTCAAGCTGGTTTTGATTGTTTTCCAGAGGGGAAATTAACTGAAGGTTGCCGTTGGCGAGGCGCGGCGATGTTGTTTATTTGCGTCTAGTCGACCGTGTTGCGGACCTCGATTTCCAGTCCGCCAAACTTTTCGCCAATATCCCTGGCGGCTTCTTCCGCAGCTTCGATCGTCGGAAATCGGCGCCCATCGACGTGAGTCGGGACCATTGCCGGGCCTCCTTCGCCGTCGGTGCCGAGATAGGCGCCATCGCCGACGGCCGAATTCTTCGACCGGAGCAGGTAATAGGTTGTGCTTGCCATCATGTTTCCTTCCACACAGTTGTTGTAAAAACGGATTTGAGGGAGGTTTGCGCGGAGCAGGCAAACGCGCTCCGTGCTATCCATTACTGCGATTCAATTTTCCTTGCCAGGTTCCCGCAATGTGTAACCCCAAGCCAATTTGGGCGCTTGCATGGAATTATTCGTTGCGTAATCGGTCACATTGAAACAAGTCGATTATTCCATCATTTTCAATCTACCGGTGAGGTATGAAGTGCCGGACCCGGAGGACATGCCATGATGCGGGCCGCAAAGCTCGTTTTCTTTCTCTTCGCCAGCCTGATCCTGTTACTTGCCGCATGTACGGCATTCATCTATTACTACGACTGGAGCCGCGCCCGGCCGGAGATCAACAGCGCCGTCAGCGCCAAGCTGCACCGGCAGTTTGCCATCAATGGCAAGCTCAGTGTCACCTGGACGCGCGACGCAGATCAGCCGGGCTGGAGGGCTTACGTGCCGTGGCCGCATGTGGAAATGCAAGATGTGACACTGAGTAACCCCGATGCCATGCGCGCCACGGCCGGAGCCAATCTCGCCTCGGTTGACAAGATCGCGTTTTCCATTGATCCCTCTGCTTTGCTCGAGCGGCAGGTCCGGGTGCCGGCCTTGGTGCTGGAGCATCCGCAAGCCACTTTGATGCGCGATGCCGCAGGGGAAAACAACTGGGCGCTCGATCTTGGGTCCGGGCCATCGATCTGGCATCTGAAGTTGCACAAAATCGTGGTTGACGATGGCCGCATCGACCTGCAGGACGATACGCGCAAGCTGGTCGCCCACGCCGTGATCGATACCATGGATGACGGCGGAGCGGAAGGTTACGGCATCGTGTGGAAGGTGGACGGCAGCTTCAACAAGGCCGAGATCAAGGGGCAGGGCAAGGCCGGTGGCGTGCAATCGCTTGAGCAGGCCGTGCCGTATCCGGTCGAGGCTGACATGAAAGTGGGCAAGACCAGTGTAAGCCTCAAGGGCACCTTGACCAAACCGAGCGACTTGGCTGCGCTCGATTTGCATATGAAGCTATCGGGCGCCAGCATGGCGGACCTGTTTCCTCTGACCGGCATCACCTTGCCAGATACGCCGCCATTTTCCACCGAGGGCCATCTGATCGGCACAATCGACCGGCACGGTGGCGTATGGGACTATGACCGGTTCATGGGCCGGGTCGGCAGCAGCGACCTCTCCGGGAGCATGCATTATGAATCGGCCGGCACGCATGGCAGGCCGCGCCCGATGCTGGAAGGTGCGCTGGTGTCGAACCTGTTGCGCTTCCGCGATCTCGGCCCGGTGGTCGGAGCGGATCAGCCGCGCAAGGTGGAAACCTCGAATGGCAAGGTGACGGCGGACGCAAAGGTACTGCCGGATGCGGACTTCAAGTTCACGCGCTGGCGCGCCATCGATGCCGACGTGTCGTTTACCGGACGAAAGATCATCAAGGATGAAAACCTTCCGCTTGACAATCTCGTCACGCATATCGTGCTGCGTGACGGCACGCTATCGTTGTTGCCGCTCGAATTCGGTGTGGCCGACGGGCACATCATTTCCAATATCAAGCTCGACGGCAATGGCAACTACATCAAGGCTGACATGAATGTTTCGGCACGCCACCTGAAGCTGAACAAGCTAATGCCGGACTTCAAGCCGATGCAAACCAGCTTCGGCGAAATCAATGGCGATGCCAAGATCGATTCCAGCGGCAATTCGGTGGCCAGCCTGCTTGGCGCATCCAACGGCGAGGTTAAAGTGCTGGTGAATCAGGGTAGCATCAGCAAACTCCTGCTTGAGGAGTCGGGCCTGAACGTGATCAACGTGGTGATGATCAAATTGTTCGGCGACTCGCAGGTGAAGTTGAATTGCGTGGCCGGCGAGTTCGTCGTGACGCACGGCCTGGTGACGACGCAGAATTTTCTGGTCGATACCGACAATACGCGCATCGGCGTCAGCGGCAAGGTCGACCTTGCCAAGGAATCGCTCGATTTGACGGTGCAGCCGGAAAACAAGAAATTCCGCGTCGTGTCGCTGCGCACGCCGGTCTATGTTGATGGCACCTTCGCCGATCCGCACGTCGACGTGGACCGGGGCAAGCTGGCGCTGCGCACCGGCGGGGCAATCGCGCTGGGCGTCTTGACGCCGGCGGCGGCGCTGTTGCCGCTGGTCGACGTTGGTCCCGGCAAGGATAGCGATTGCGCCAAGGCGATGCGCGAGGCACAGGCCAGGCCGAAGGTCGACGCCCCCAAGCACCAGTGAGCTTTTGCGGCGGGCAGGCCAGGCTATCCGGTACAATGCCGGATTGTTTTGATTCGGTTTTCTCCGCTTCCCCGCATGTTGCATTCCCTCAAGCTTCGCCTCCCGGCGATCGGCGCCGAAATGCGCTCCCTGTGGCAATTGGCGTGGCCCATGCTGGTCGGCCAGCTTGCCACGGTCGGCATGGGCGTGTCCGACGTCGCCATGACCGGCCATGTCAGCGCCGGTGACCTTGCGGCGGTATCGCTCGGGGCCTCGATCTGGGCCATCGTGATTGTGACGGTGATGGGCGTGATCATGGCGATCAACGCCGTGGTGGCGCACGAAATGGGCGCGGGCAATGTTGCGCGCGTGCCCCATGTGGTGAGGCAAGCGCTTTGGAAGGCGGCCGGCATCGGCGTCCTGGCTTGCATTGCAGCCAACCTCGGCACCTATCTGTTCGACGTGCTCGATCTCGACGCTGCGGTGCATGATGAGGCGACGGCGTTCGTGCACGTGATCAGCATCGGCCTGCCGGCCTTCACCGCCTATCGCAGCCTGTACGGTTACAGCACCAGCATCCACCAGACCAAGCCGATGATGCTGATCGCGCTGGGTGGCCTGGCTTACAACATTATCGTGAACTGGCTGCTGGTCTATGGCCATTACGGCTTCCCGCAACTCGGCGCGGTTGGCTGCGCCGTGGCGACGGGCAGCTGCTGCTGGCTGATGCTGGGCGCGATGCTGTGGTGGATGCGCGTGTCGCCGGCGTATCGCGAAACCTATCCGTTCACGCATTGGGAAGGCCCCAATGGCAAGGAGATCGGCGCCATGCTCAGGCTTGGCTGGCCTATCGGCGTGACTTTCCTGGCCGAAGCGAGCGCCTTCTCCGCGGTATGTTTTCTGGTTGCGCGTTTCGGCGTGGTGCCGATGGCGGCCAACCAGATTGCCTTGAACTTCATCTCGCTGGTGTTCATGGTGCCGCTATCGTTCGGCATCGGGTTGATCACGCGCGTTGGTCATGCGGCGGGCGAGGGCGATCCGGTGCGGGCGCGCTTCGCGGCATGGGTAGGAGTGGGGATGTCGCTGATGTTCGGCATGCTTTCAGCCTGTTTCATCGCGCTGTGGCGGTACCAGATTGCCGCGGCTTACACGACCGATCCCGCAGTGCAGGAGGTCACGGCGAAGTTGTTGTTGTTTGCCGCGATTTTCCAATTGTCCGATTCGACCCAGGTGGCGGCGGCCAGTGCGATTCGCGGCTACAAGGTGACGCGCACGCCGATGCTGATCCACTTGCTGTCGTTCTGGGGCTGCTCGCTGCCGCTAGGCTGCGTGCTGGGGTTGGCGCCGCAGTGGATGCCCTGGCGTCCGGCCGCGCCGATGGCGGCTTCAGGTTTCTGGATCGGCCTGGCGGTGGGCTTGACGGTCGCGGCGACGTCGCTGGTGTGGTTGCTCAACCACATTTCGTTGCGCAAGATTTCAGAGAAAGCGGTCTAGGATCTTGCGGCTGTGGCGATCCATGCCGCCCAAGTCGCGGATCAGGAAGTGGATGCCGTGATTATCGACGATCAAGAGCATGTTGCGCCCGATGCGGCGGATATCTTCTTCGCCGCGCAATACGAATTCGGTCGGGCCGCGATCGGTATCGACACTCCAGGTGCAGGGCGTCGCGAAACTGGTGACACTGGCGATGTGCGAGACTTCCGGCATGAATTCGTGGGTCTGCAATTCTTCCTCGACCAGCGCGCGCACCTCCGGCGTCAGGTCCGATAATCTCTCTATCCAGGCTACTTCGCGTCCGTCCGGGCAAACCATGCCTATCCCTTCGGAAGGCGTTTGAACCGGGAAGGCACGCACCGGCTCGACGTTGTCATGGGTTTCCCCATCCACGGTCAGGATGAGGCGGCCGAAGCCGTTGCGCGTCAATTGGAAATTCGTGGTGGCCATGGCTTAATCCGTGTTGTCCGAGCTGTCGTCCATATCCCGGTCGACGTTGCGTGCTTGCGCCTGATACAGGCGGAAGTAGGCGCCTTCCTTTGCCATGAGTTCGTCATGCGGGCCTTCTTCAACGACTACGCCGCGGTCGAGTACGACCAGACGGTCGGCCATGTTAAGTGTGGAGAGCCGGTGTGCGATGGCAATCGTTGTGCGGCCATGCACCAGATTCTCCAACGCTTTCTGGATTTCCTTTTCGGTTTCCGAGTCGACCGAGGAAGTGGCTTCGTCGAGGATCAGGATGCGCGGGTCGATCAATAGGGCGCGCGCGATCGAGATGCGTTGGCGCTCGCCGCCCGACAAGCCCTGGCCGCGTTCGCCGACCATGGAGTCGTAGCCCTGCGGCAGGCGCAGGATGAATTCATGAGCATGGGCGGCGCGCGCGGCGGCGATGATTTCGGTGCGCGTGGCGTCCGGTTTGCCGTAGGCGATGTTTTCCGCGATAGTGCCGAAGAACAGGAACGGTTCCTGCAGCACCAGGCCGATGTTGCTGCGGTATTGCGCCAGCGGCAGCGAGCGGATATCGACGCCATCGACACGGATCGAGCCTTCGGCCACGTCGTAGAAGCGGCAGATCAGGTTCACCAGCGTACTCTTGCCCGAGCCGCTGTGACCGACCAAACCGACCATCTCGCCCGGTTCGATGGTGAGATTGATGCCGCGATTGACAGCCCGGTTGCCGTAGCGGAAACCGACGTCGCGCAACTCGATGCGGCCTTCGATTTTTTCCAGATGCACCGGGTTGGTCGGCTCGGGGACGCTCGAGACGTGGTCGAGGATGTCGAAAATGCGCTTGGCGGCGGAGGCCGATTTTTGCGTCACCGAGACGATGCGGCTCATCGAATCGAGCCTGCCGTAGAAGCGGCTGATATAGGCGATCGAGGCGGTCAGCGTACCGACCGAAATCTTGCCGTCGGCGATGAGCCAGATGCCGAAGCCCCAGACCACCAGCAGGCCAAGTTCGGTCAAAAACGACACGGAGGGCGAAAACAGCGACCAGGTCTTGTTCAAGCGGTCGTTGACGGCCAGGTTGTGCCGGTTGGCTTCCTTGAAGCGCGTCGCTTCGCGCTGTTCCTGGGCGAACGCCTTGACTACGCGGATGCCGGGGATGGTGTCGGCCAATACATTGGTCACTTCCGACCAGACGCGGTCGATGCGCTCAAAACCGGTGCGCAGCTTGTCGCGCACGATGTGGATCATCCAGGCGATGAAGGGCAGCGGCAGGAGCGTGACGATGGCCAGCTTGCCGTTCAGGGAGAACAGCATCACCGTTGTCATCAGGATCATCAGCACGTCAGTTGCAAAATCGAGCAGGTGCAGCGAGAGGAAGACGCAGATGCGGTCGCTTTCGCTGCCGATGCGCGACATCAGGTCGCCGGTGCGTTTGCCGCCGAAATATTCGAGCGACATGCGCAGCAGGTGCTCGTAGGTGGTGGTGCGCAGGTCGGCCCCGATGCGCTCCGACACCAGCGCCATGATGTAGGTCTTGGCCCAGCCCAAACCCCAGGCCACGGTAGCCGAGGCGACCAGCATGCCGAGATAGGTGACCACCAGCATGGGATCGACGTGCTGGCCATTTTGATAAGGAATCAGCACGTTATCGGTCAGCGGCTTGGTCAGGTAGGGCGTGACCATGTTGGCTGCTGTGCCGATCAAGGTCAGGATAAAGCCGGCAGCGATCTGCTTGTTGTAAGGGCGGGCGAAACGCCACAGGCGCAACAGCGTCCAGGTCGAAGGCGGCGTATGGATAACTTTTTTGCAAACCGGGCACTCGTCCTGATCGGGTTCAAGCGGAGCCTTGCAGCTCGGGCAGAAATCGCCCTCCTCGCGCTCGATCGGGCGGCCCGTGGCCTGGCTTTCGCGCTGCAGCACGTATTGATCAAGCAGGCGGATGGCCAGCAGATTGTGGCCGAGGGTGAAGCGCCAAACGGCAAGGCGGCCGTTTTCGTCGCTCAGTTCGAGGTGGCCCACACCGGCATGGTCGTGATGCTTCAAATGCAACTGTTCACGGACTTCCCACGAATTCCAGGCCGTTTCCCCGGCCGCACGCGCTACAATGCGCCGCTCGGTCAGGACGACCAGGCCGCGGGAGAAATGTAATTTTGCGTCCAAGTCAACCTCAACCGAGGTTACGACGTTCTCTCCTGCAATCAGTTGCGATTCGACTTCTGCGCGCCAGGCTTCCGGTATGTCGATCAGTGCGGAATCGGTGGCGAGGTGGGGCTGTGTCATGTGGTGCGATATGCCAGTGGACGGATAAGATTGTAATTATGATTAGATGTCAGTTAAGCAACGTCTCTCCAGCGTGACTGACATCGGCAAAAGACAGTATTTTGACTCAGGGCAACGAATCAAGGAACAACAAATTGCGGTATTCTCTCGGAAGTGCCAAGTCTGACGCTACCGGATATGGAATAACAAAAGCGCGGACATGAGTATACAGGATGCCTGGGTTCAGGGTCCGACACCGCAACTTCGCTTGCTCAAAAATGCGCGACCAACAGCGCGAACATCATACTGGGGTAGGCCTGCCTGGCGGGTCGAATAGACTAGAACTACAGGAAACATGAGCAAAAAGAAAGACATTGAAGTGCTGCGCGTGACGCATTTGCGCGGCCCTAACATTTGGACGTATCGTCCCGTCATCGAGACCTGGCTGGACATCGGCGAACTCGAAGATTTTCCTTCCAACAAGATCCCCGGCCTGTATGAACGACTGACGGCCTGGTTGCCGGGCCTGATCGAACATCGCTGCGGCGTGGGTGAGCGCGGCGGCTTCCTCGAACGCTTGCGCGAAGGCACCTGGGCCGGGCATATCCTCGAACATGTGGCGCTGGAATTGCAAAACCTGGCGGGCATGCGTACCGGTTTCGGCAAGACGCGCAGCACCTCGGTGCGTGGGGTCTACAAGATGGCTTTTCGCACGCGCCAGGAAAAAGTCGGACGCGCCGCGCTCGTCGTGGCGCGCGACCTGCTGATGGCTGCCATCGACGACCGGCCTTTCGATGTCAAGCATCAGGTTTCCGAACTGACCGAACTGGTCGATTCTCATTGCCTTGGCCCGTCGACGTCGCATATTGTCGATGCCGCCACCGAGCGTAAAATTCCTTCGATCCGGCTGACCGACGGCAATCTGGTGCAGCTGGGTTACGGCGCGCGGCAGCGCCGCATCTGGACCGCCGAGACTGATGAAACCAGCGCGATTGCCGAAGGCATTGCCAGCGACAAGGATTTGACCAAATCGCTGCTGCAATCGTGCGGCGTGCCGGTGCCGGAGGGCCGCATGGTCGATAACCCCGAGGATGCGTGGGAAGCGGCCGAAGACATCGGCCTGCCGGTGGTGGTCAAGCCTTACGACGGCAATCACGGGCGCGGCGTCTCGCTCGATTTGATGACCCGCGAGGATGTGGAGGCAGCCTATCACCTGGCCGACCGCAAGGGCGGCGGGGTGATGGTGGAGAAATTCATTTCCGGCAATGAGCACCGCCTGCTCGTGGTGGGCAAGCGCGTTGTGGCTGCCGCCGCCGGCGAGACGGCCTGGGTGACCGGCGACGGCAACTCGAACATCATCAAACTGGTGGACGAGCAGATCAACACCGATCCGCGCCGCGGCACCACGGAAGACTCGCCGTTGAACGCCTTGGCGCCCGAAGTGGGCGCCGAAATCATCCTGGAACTGGAACGCCAGGGCATGACGGCTTATTCGGTGCCGGCGGCCGGCCAGAAAGTGTTGATCCAGCGTAACGGCAACGTGGCGTTCGATGTGACGGACAAGGTGCACCCGAGCGTGGCGGCCAAGGCGGCGCTGGCAGCACGCGTCGTCGGCCTCGACATCGCCGGCGTGGACATGGTGCTGGAGGATATCTCGAAGCCGATCGACCAGCAGCGCGGCGCCGTGATCGAAGTCAATGCGAGTCCGGGCCTGCTGTCGCATCTGAAACCTGCCGGCGGCGCCCCGCGTGCGGTCGGCCCGGCCATCATGGAACATTTGTTCGGACCGGGACAAAATGGCCGCATTCCCGTCGTCGGCATTGCAGGGTCGCAAGGCAACAACCAGGTCGCGCGCATGACGTCCTGGCTGATCCAGGCGACCGGCAAACATGTCGGTCTGGTTTGCGGCGATGGGCTGTATCTCGACAACCGTCGGGTGGAAAAGAACGATTGCGCCAACTGGGATGCGGGGCAGCGCTTGCTGATCAATCGCTCGGTGGAGGCTGCCGTGTTTGAAAACGGCGCGCGCATGATCCTGACCGAAGGCCTGGTCTACGACAAGTGTTCGGTGGGGGTGGTGACCGACATGCTGGGCCATGAAGCCCTCAAGGAATACTACATCGACGAACCAGGCGACATGTATAAGGTGTTGCGCACCCAGATCGACGTGGTATTGCCCGACGGGGTGGCGGTGTTGAACGGCGCCGATCCGGCGGTCGTCGAACTGGCCGAACTCTGCGACGGCAAGGTGATTTTCTATGGCGCTTCGGCCGGCCTGGGTCCCTTGGTCAAGCACCGGGAAGCAGGGGAACGCGTGGTGTATCTGCACGAAAACAATATCGTGCTGGCAACGGGAATCGAGGAAACGACGCTCTTGCCGCTGTCTTCGTTGAAGCCGGCCAAGGCGATCGACCCGGCCTGCGTGCTGGCGGCGGTCGCCGCGGCCTGGGCGCTCGGCATTACGCCGGAGCTGATCAGCGCAGGCTTGATGACGTTCGAGTCCAAGCTCAAGAAACCGAACTACTAATATTCACCCGGAACGAATACAGGACGCAGCAACATGGAAGTCACTCGAGTTCGCGCTCTGCGCGGCGCAAACATTTGGAGCCACCATACCTCGATCGAAGCGGTCGTCACCTGCTCCGCGGAAGAATGCGAGATCATCCGCCGCCCCGGTTTCGAGGTGCGCCTGCGCGATCGCTTTCCGCAAATCAGCCCGCTGCAGCCGCATCGCCAGGACGGTGCCGTCTCGATGGCGCACGTGCTGGAATTGGCCGGGCTGGGCCTGCAGGCGCAAGCCGGCTGCCCGGTGACGTTTTCCCGCACCACGCCGACCTTCGAGACGGGTGTGTTCCAGGTGGTATTCGAATACACCGAGGAGGCGGTCGGTCGCCTGGCTTTGAAGCTGGCCGAAAGCCTGTGCCAGGCTGCCTTGAACGATACGCCGTTCGATCTTGCCAGCGCCTTGCATGAGTTGCGCGAACTCGACGAAGATGTGCGGCTCGGGCCATCCACCGGTTCCATCGTGCAGGCGGCCGTGGCACGCAAGATTCCCTACCGCCGCCTCACCAACGGCAGTCTGGTGATGTTCGGCTGGGGCAGCAAACAGCGCCACATCCAGGCGGCCGAGATCGACAAGACCAGTGCGATTTCGGAAGCGATTGCGCAAAACAAGGAATTGACCAAGACGCTCCTGGCCGCCGCCGGCGTGCCGGTGCCGGGCGGACGCACCGCAACCGACGCTGACGATGCCTGGGCAATCGCCTGTGAAATCGGCCTGCCGGTGGTGGTCAAGCCGAAGGATGGCAACCAGGGCAAGGGCGTCACGGTCAATGTGACCACGCGCGAACAGTTGAATCTGGCCTACACCGCTGCCAAGGAATTCCGCGACAACATCATGGTCGAGCGCTATATCCCCGGCGACGATTTCCGCTGCCTCGTGGTCGGCGGCAGGCTCGTGGCCGCCGCGCGGCGCGATCCGCCGCAAGTGATCGGTGACGGCAAGCATACCGTGCGCGAATTGGTCGAGGAAGTGAACAAGGATCCGCGCCGCGGTACGGGCCACGCCACCTCGCTGACCAAGATCCGCTTCGACGACATCGCCTTGGGCAGCCTTGCCGCGCAGGGCCTCAATGCCGAATCGATACCGCAGAAGAGTCAGCGCGTCAAGCTGCGCAACAATGCCAACCTTTCCACCGGCGGCTCGGCCACCGACGTGACCGACGACGTCCACCCCGACGTGGCCGCGCGCGTGGTTGCGGCGGCCCAGATGATCGGACTCGACATCTGCGGCGTCGATGTGGTCTGCGAGAGCCTGCTGAAGCCGATCGAAGAGCAGGGTGGCGGCATCGTCGAAGTCAATGCCGCGCCGGGCTTGCGCATGCACCTCTCGCCATCCTACGGCAAGGGCCGTGCAGTCGGCGAAGCGATCATTTCCGAGATGTTCGCCGATGGCGACGACGGTCGCATCCCGGTGGTGGCCGTTACCGGCACCAACGGCAAAACCACCACCGTGCGCCTGATCGCACACCTGTTTGCGCAAAGCGGTTTGCGCGTTGGCATGACCAATACCGACGGTGTGTACGTCGATGGCGAGCGCATCGACACGGGCGACTGCAGCGGCCCGCGCAGCGCGCGCAATGTGCTGCTGCATCCCGACGTCGACGCGGCCGTCTTTGAGACGGCGCGCGGCGGCATCCTGCGCGAAGGCCTGGCTTTCGACCATTGCCAGGTGGCGGTGGTCACCAATATCGGCACGGGCGACCATCTGGGCTTGAACTACATTACCACGCTGGAGGATCTGGCGGTCTTGAAGCGCGTCATCGTGCAAAACGTGGCGCCGGGCGGCACGGCGGTGTTGAATGCGGCGGACCCCATCGTTGCCGCGATGGCGGAGAATTGCCGCGGCGCGGTAACGTTCTTCGCCCATGACCGCAGGGACCCACTGATGACCACGCACCGCGCCCAGGGGCAGCGCGTGGTGTATGTGGACGACGGACATATCGTGGCGGTGGAAGGCAAGGCGCAGCACAAGGTTGCGCTGGCTGAAGTGCCGATCACGCGCAACGGCAGCATCGGCTTCCAGGTCGATAATGTGATGGCGGCGGTCGCCGCGGCGTGGGCCGTAGGTATCGATTGGGACGACATTCGCGCCGGCCTGAAGTCGTTCAATAGCGACGGCGACAATGCGCCCGGCCGATTCAACATGTTCGCCTATCGCGGTGCGACCGTAATCGCCGATTACGGTCATAATCCCGATGCAATCTCGGCCTTGATTCAGGCAGTCGAAACCATATCGTCCAAACGCCGCTCCCTCGTCATCAGCGGTGCAGGCGACCGGCGCGATGAGGACATTCGCCAGCAAGGTGCATTGGCCGGCACGGCCTTTGACGAGGTGTTCCTGTACCAGGACCAATGCCAGCGCGGCCGTGAAGACGGCGAAGTCATGCGGCTCTTGCGTGAGGGCTTGAATGGCGCATCGCGTACCAGCGTCGTAGAGGAAATCCGCGGCGAATTCGTCGCCATCGACCGTGCGCTGGGCAAGCTTGAGGGCGGCGATTTGTGCCTGATCCTGGTCGATCAGGTCGAGGAAGCGCTGGCCCATATCGCCACGCGCGTAGCCGGTTCCTGAATGGCCGACTCCCCGATGCTGTATTGGACGGAGCAGGGCGGGGATCATCACGCCCTGTGGCAATCCGAAGCCGGTGCGGCGCCGCCCAAACGCATTCAGATCGCCGACGACCGCGTGACGGCCGATGCGGCCTACCGGTTGGCTAGCGAAGGCACGGCATTGCTGTGGCGCGGCGACTTCCATAATGCAAGGCAATTGCTGCAGGCGTTGGGGCGGCGTTGTGAGGTCAAGCAGCGCAAGAAACCTGCTACGCCCGCGGAGGCGTTTCATTTCCATCGGCAGGCCCAATCGCATCGTGCGCGCATCCTGGGAAGTATTCTCGTGCCTTGCGACGAACACTACGCGATCCCGTTGCGTCGCGCTCCGGACGTCAGTCAAGCATGCCTGGAAGCCTATGGTGCGGCGCAGGGCGCAATCGTCGTTTCGCTGCGCGAAATACAAGGACTGATCGGCGCGCATGAATGGCGCAAGAAAGGTGTCGAGATACCCGCGCTGGGTGCGCGCATCCATCCCTACTACGGCGTATTTTCGCCGGTACGCGGGGAATATCTTGAGCTGCTTGCCCAGGCGCCGCTGCCGTCGAAAGAGTCGGCGATCGATGTCGGCACCGGAACCGGCGTGGTGGCGGCGATTCTGGCCAGACGCGGTATCAAGCGCGTCATCGCCACCGACAACCAGGCGCGCGCATTGGCATGCGCGCGCGCCAACATCGAGCGCCTGGGATATGCAGCGCAAGTCGACGTGGTGGAAGCCGATCTGTTCCCGCCCGGACGCGCGCATCTGGTCGTATGCAATCCGCCTTGGGTTCCGGCACGTGCCTATTCGCCGCTCGAACACGCCGTCTACGACCCGGACAGCCGCATGCTGCGCGGCTTTTTGGCGGGACTCGCGGTCCACCTTGAAGAACAGGGCGAAGGATGGTTGATTTTGTCTGACTTGGCCGAGCATCTTGGCCTGCGTACGCGGGAAGAATTGATGTCGTGGATCGAGGCGGCAGGGCTGCGGGTCTTGGGCAGGATCGACACCAAGCCGCTGCACCCGCGTGCGTCCGACCCCAACGATCCGCTGCATGCCGCCCGTAGCGCCGAGCTGACTTCGCTCTGGCGGCTGGTCAAACGTTAAATATTGTTTCCTGGATTTGTCATGAACAACAAACCTGCCCGTATCCTGAACTTCAAATGCAAGCATTGCGGCAAGCCGGTCAAGGTGTTTCTCCAGGCGGTTTCGGCTTGCTCGCATATCCAGCCGTATCAAGGCATTTGCGAGTGTGGCGAGGTGATGCGTTACGCCACCGGCCAGCAAGAGGTGGTGCAAGCCTATGTCGCCGATGGCACCCTGAACCATCATCATTAATCTCCCGATTCATCTCGTTTTGATGGTGATTTGTCAGGTTGACGCGACGGGAAGTTACTTGCCATACTGAAAGCATAGACGATATGATTGTCGGTAACCGGCTTCCGGTCGCCGACAACTCCACGACTGCTTCGTCTATCGCATGCGCCTATCACCTTCGCTCCGCCCGCGTTTCCTCTCGAGCAGGTGGGTCAAGGTTGCGTCGATCTTTGTCCTTATTTTTCTTCTGCTCGGCATGCTCGGCATGCTGCGGCTGCGCGTGCTGTCGTCGATACGCGCTCAGGTGGCGGCCGAAAGCACCTACTCCAAGTCGCAAAAGGATGCCGTCCTTCATCTGTTGGAATATGCCGTCAGCGCGGACGAGCACGAGTATGGCGCCTATCGGCAGATGATTGCGGTTCCATTGGCCGGAAGGACGGCGCGTATCGAACTCGCCAAGCCCGATGCCGATCTCACCCGGGTCAGGCATGGCATGCTTGCCGCCGGCAATGGCGAGGTCGATGTCGAGGACATGATATTCGCCTTCCAGACATCGCAATTGCTTGGAATCAAGATCGACGCCGCGCCGACGTGGGCGGCGGCTGACAGTGAATTGATCAAACTCGATGCCGAGGCGGCGAAGCTGCATGATGCCCTGCGCTCGATCAGCCCCGATCAGGCAGCGGCGCAGGGCAGTCTGGCTCGCATCAGACAAATCAACCAGGCATTGATCGGTATTGAATACGATCTGGCGCAGCGTCTGGACCATGCCGGGCAAAGTGCCCAGCACATCCTGGTGTTTGTGAGTTGGGGCGTCGGCTCGCTCTTCATTTTCTGCGGCATCGCGGTGGCGCGCTTGATCTGGCTGCGCCAGGAGCGCCTGGCACAGGCGCTGCGCGTTTCCGAGGAGCGGCTGCAGCTTGCCATCGGCGGCAGCAACGACGGTTTGTGGGATTGGGATATCGTCAACGACACGCTATATTATTCGCCGCGCCTGATCGAGCTGCTGGAACTTGGAACGGAACATGACAGCGGGAAGTTCATGCCGGACACGGAACATTTCTGGCGTTTCATCCACCCCGAGGACAAGGTGACAGTGAAAACGCAGCTGGCCGCGCATCTGCGCGACCACGCGCCATACGACGTGGAATTTCGCCTGACCACCGCGCGCGGCACATTGCGCTGGATGCGTTCGCGCGCCCAATCCGCGCGCGGTGCCAGGGGCAGGGCGGTGCGCATGGCCGGATCACTTACCGACATCACCGAGCGCAAGCAGAGTGCTGCTTTGCTCTATGCGGAGAAGGAGCGTGCCTTGGTCACGCTGGAATCGATTGGGGACGCCGTGATCACGGTCGACACCGACGGCCGAATCGAATATCTCAATCCCGCGGCGGTGGCGATCACCGGCTGGATGCTGGAGGAAGCGAAGGGGCGTCCGGCAGGGGATGTGTGCGCGTTGTTCGAGGAGCAAACGCGGCAAAGCGTCGCAAATGCCTACGTGCAGAACCGAAAACATGACGTCATGCTGCAAACCAACCTGCTGCTGGTGGGACGCGACGGCCATGAAGTCGCGGTCAATCGTTCGATTGCTCAGTTGCTCGATCGGGACGGGAAGAACATGGGCGCGGTGTGGGTATTGCATGACGTGAGCAAGGATCGCGCCTATGCCACCCATCTGTCATACCAGGCCAATCACGATGAATTGACCGGCTTGATCAACCGGCGCGAGTTCGAGCGCAGATTGAGCGGCATGCTAGGCAATGCGACTCAGATCCGGCAGCATACGATGCTGTACATGGATCTGGACCAGTTCAAGATCGTCAACGATACCTGCGGCCATCTGGCGGGCGACGAGCTATTGAAACAGCTAGCCGAGTTGTTCAAGACCAAGCTGCGGCAAAACGACACCATTGCGCGCCTGGGGGGCGATGAATTCGGCGTACTGCTGGAGGCCTGTCCGACCGCGCCGGCGCTGAAAATCGCGGAACTGCTGCGCCAATCCGTCGCCGATTTCCGTTTCGTCTGGAAGGAGCGCATCTTTCCGATCGGCGCCAGCATAGGCCTGGTGACCTTCGGCGACCGGCCTCTTACGCTGGCCGATATTTTGCGCATGGCCGATGCCGCGTGCTATCTTGCGAAGGACCACGGACGCAATCGTATCCACGTGTTTTCGCCGGAAGATCAGGAGTTGGCGCAGCGCCAGGGCGAAATGGGCTGGATCGGCCGGATTCGGCAGGCGCTCGAAGAAGATCGCTTTGTTCTGTATTCGCAGACGATATTGCCGCTGGCGGCGGTGGTTCACGCGAAGTCGCATTGCGAAATCCTGCTGCGCTTGCGCGATGAAAATAACCAGATCGTGCCGCCCATCGCATTCATTCCCGCAGCGGAGCGCTATGGCTTGATGCCCGCCATCGACCGCTGGGTGATACGCAATGCCCTGGCATTGCATGCCGAGCGCGCGCGTCGTGGGGCAGGGGAGGAAATCTATGCCATCAATCTGTCCGGCACCTCCATCGGCGACGTCGATTTTCTGCCTTTCGTGCGCGAGCAGTTTCTGCTGACCCAGGTGCCGCCGCAAAATATCTGCTTCGAAATCACGGAAACGGCGGCCATTGCAAATCTGGCAAAGGCGGGGGCGCTGATCCGCACGCTGAAAGATCTCGGTTGCCGTATTGCGCTTGACGATTTTGGCAGCGGCATGTCTTCCTTTTCCTATCTCAAGCATCTGCCTGTCGATTATCTCAAGATCGATGGCAGTTTCGTCAAGGACATGGCACGCAATCCGATCGATCACGCGATGGTCGAGGCCATCAATCGGGTGGGGCAGGTAATGCACATCGAAACGATTGCCGAGTTCGTCGAGAGCGACGAAACCTTGCAGAGATTGAAACTCATGGGGGTCAACTTTGCGCAAGGATATGCCATCGGCAAACCGGTGCCGCATCTTGCTTCAACACTGGTTTCTGTAGCCTGAGCCTCGACCTAGACCGCGGTCGACTATTGGTAGTTCGCTGACGACGCTTGAGTCTGTGTCTGGCCAGGAACTATTATCAAACGATAAGCTCAAATAGCGTAACCATCGCATTTCATGACGCTCCTCTTGGCCTCGGAAATGACCGTGCGTAGGATTACGTGAAAGCCTGTCAGATAATGAACAGAGTGAGCGCCGCTACGGTTTCTCCAGCGGCCGCAATTGCCTGCCCCATTCCACCTTAATGAACTGCAATGGATTGAATTATGGCAAGAATTCTGATCATCGACGACGAAGAACGAAATAGACGTCTTTTTGAGGTGTTCGTCAAGGCGGATGGTCATGAAGTGCAGACTGCTGCGAGCGGTGAAGCCGGCTTGATTGTGGCTGCGTCCAATATTCCCGATCTGATCCTGCTGGATTTGATGATGCCTGGACGCGACGGTTTTGAGGTGGCGCGCGCGCTCAAGGCAAATCCTGCAACGCAAGCGATTCCAGTCATAGTAATATCGTCCCTGGACGACATTGCCTCTCATCAACGACTTTTGTCTTCCGGCATCGATGATTTCATCGTCAAGCCGATAGATCGCTGGGAATTGTCCCAACGTATTCTTAAGGTTTTGCAGAAAAACAAGTAGTCGACCATACATTGATCGTGCCGCACATGGACAATCCGGCCATTCATCTGCAAACCGTCAATCGGGTGTTGACGATGACTAGCCGCGTCAGCCGTGCTGCAACGCGGTCGGGTTCTCCCGATAACCTGTTTGTTGAAGTCACCCAGATCGCCGTCGAGAGCGGCTTGTTCCGTTATGCTTCGCTCGGTTTGGTCGAACCCACGTCGAGCGCGTTCCGCCAGTTTGCCTCCTGGGGGTCGGAATTGCGTTTTCTCGATGCCGAAGCGGCGTCGACCCAACTGATCCAACAGGTGTGTACTGGCGTGCGCGCCATCACCTATGAGGAACGCACGGAGACTTATCGTGCCGCAATCGGGCTTGCCCTGCGCGATGACGGCAAGGTCAAGGGTGTCTTGCTGCTGCACGTTGAACGCGAGGATTTTGTCGAGCAGGCTGTGCTCGATTTGTTGTCCGATATTGCCGACGACATTTCCTACGCACTGGTGCATATGGAAATCGACCAGCGTCGCTTGGCTGCCGAAACCAAGCTGCATTATCTGGCGTTCTATAATTCCCAGACTGGCTTGCCCAGTGGCGCCATGCTCGACGAGCGTCTGCGCACTGCCGCGGAACTGATCAAGAGCCGTGACGATTCGCTGGTGCTGCTCGATATTAAATTGCAGCGCACCGAACATGTGTTGCAACTGCTGGGCAATGCCGGGATGGACCAGGTACTGCGAGAAATGGCGGCCAGGCTGGAGCATGGACACGGCGTCGACAATTTCGTGGCGCAACTTGCGCCCGACGAATTTGCCTTGCTGGCGGTGCTTCCAGGGAACACGAGTGACGCGCTGGAGCTGGCCAACGAGGTGCAGGCCAGCCTGGCGCGCGCCATCAAGATCGGCGAGGGTGAGGTATTCGTCCACATCACCGTCGGCGGTGCCATTTATCCGATACACGAGCCTGAAGTGAAGTATTTGCTGCGGCGCGCCCGCGCGGCAGCCGAGCAGCACGGCGGCGAATTCAGTGTGCGGCTCTATAGCCCCGATCTCGACCGCGATCTGGAAAAGAAGATGCAGATGGCGGCCGAACTGCATCGCGCGCTCGAACGCGACGAATTCCTTTTGTACTATCAGCCGCAGCTCAATCTCAAGAGCGGGATGGTGGTCGGCGTCGAGGCCTTGCTGCGCTGGCAGCATCCACAGCGCGGCCTGGTGTCGCCCGGCGTTTTCATTCCCCTGCTCGAGGAAAGCGGCTTGATGCCCGCAGTCGGTACCTGGGCCTTGCGCACCGCCTGTATCGCGGCGAGGAATTGGCACGATCAAGGCTTTCACCGCTTGCGTGTGGCTGTGAATATGTCTGCGCTGCAGTTCCGTATGCCGGACCTGGTTGGACTGGTGCGCGGCGCGCTCGAGGAAACCGGCTTGCCCGCCGAGTTTCTGGAGTTGGAGTTGACCGAGAGCCTGATCCTTGAGCGAGCGGAAAAAACCATACAGACCATGCGCGAACTCAAGCAACTGGGGGTCAGCATTTCGCTCGATGATTTCGGTACGGGCTATTCCTCCCTGAGTTATCTGCGTCACTACCCGGTGGATCGGATAAAAATCGATCAATCGTTCATCCGCGACATGACGCAACATCCTGGCAGTGCGGCATTGGTGCGCAGCATTCTTGCCATGGCAAGCAATCTTGGGCTGGCGGTCATTGCCGAGGGAGTGGAATCGCTGAGCCAGTACGGCTACCTGCGCAAGCAGCTATGCGAGGAAATGCAGGGCTACCTGTTTTCCCATCCTCTCCCCGAGCAGGACATGACGCGCTTGCTGCTGGAAGGCAGGCGCCTCGATTCCGTTGGCGACGATGCGCACGTCGGCACGGTGCTGATGGTCGATGACGAACCGCAGGTGCTATCGGCCATGAGGCGGGCTTTTCATCAGGAAAATTGGAAGTTCCTGACTGCGTCAGGTGCTGCCGAAGGTTTTGAATTACTTGCCATGCATGATATCGGTGTCATCGTCTCCGACCAGCACATGCCCGGCATGACCGGCACGGTTTTCCTGCACCGCGCCAAGGAAATGTACCCCGACACGGTTCGCATCCTCTTGACGGGGCAGGCGGACTATGCGACTGTGATTGGCGCTGTCAATGAAGGCGATTTGTACAAGATCCTGAGCAAGCCGGCGGACGATAAAGTCTTGCGCGATACCATACGCGATGCGCTGCGGCGCCACGAAGTGTTTCTTGAAAATCGGCGTCTCTCTACGCGGCTGGCTGCATTGGATGTGCCACAATAGGTTTGCCGATGGCGGACGATCTCACACAATTCCAGTCTCGCCTGTTTGGTACTTTTTTGCGGGAGGCCGCCGGACACGTGGGCGCGATGCCGGGCCTCTTGGCCATCCTGGAGCAGAATCCGGGGCAAGCGGAGGCGGCGCGCGACCTGTTTCGCGAGATTCACAGCCTGAAAGGCGCTGCCGGGGCCGCCGAGCAAGAAGTCGTCGAGTTTCTTTGCCAATCGCTGGAACAGATGCTGATAAAAATTCAACGCGGCGATCTGGTTATCGGCGCAGGTTTCTTTGTAGTGTTTTACCATGGGCATGCATTGCTGGAGGAGGGATTGGCCGGGTTGGCCCGCGGCTGCAAGTTCACGATTCCCTTGCAATTCCTGGAGAGCGTACGAAAGTTGATGTAAACCTTACATTCCGCGCCATGGGGCCGAAACCATGAAAGTTGAAGAAATCGACATTCTGATTGTGGAAGACAGCCCCACCCAGGCGGAGAAACTGCGCCATCTGATCGAATCCAAGGGCTACCAGGTGCGCGCCGCCCAAAACGGAAGCGCGGCCCTGGAAGCGATCGCTCTGCGAAAACCGCAACTCGTGCTGTCGGACATCGTCATGCCTGAGATGGATGGCTATGCATTGTGCAAGGCTATCAAGTCCGACCAGCGCTGGCACGACATCCCGGTCGTTCTGGTGACTTCCCTGACGGACCCGAAGGACATCGTGCGCGGCCTGGAATGCGGCGCCGACAATTTCATCCGCAAGCCCTACGCGGAGGGCTATCTGCTGCAGCGCATCGAATATGTGCTGATGACGCAGGAGTTCCGCATCGGGAAGAACATGGACGTCGGTATCGTGCTGTATCTCGGCGGCCAAAAGCATTTCATCAACTCCCAGCGGCAGCAGATCCTCGACCTGTTGATTTCGACCTATGAACAGGCGGTCTTCGTCAACGAGGAGTTGCTGGCGCGCGAGCGCCAGGTGATCGAATTGAATATGCGCCTGGCGCAGTATTCAAGCGAGCTTGAAGCGACCAACCGGCTGATCGCCACCAAGAACGTCGAATTGGAGCACGCCAGCCGTGCCAAGTCGGAATTCCTGGCCAACATGTCGCATGAATTGCGCACGCCATTGAACGCCATTCTCGGTTTCTCCGAAGCCTTGAAGGATGACCTGGTCGGCGAATTGCGCGACGATCAAAAGGAGTACATCAAGGATATCTATTACAGCGGCGCGCATCTGCTGACCCTGATCAACGATATCCTCGACCTGGCCAAGATCGAAGCGGGCAGGATGGAGCTGGAGTTGAGCAAGACCGATCTGGTCGCTTTGCTCAAGAGCACGATGTCGGTACTGCGCGAGCGCGCTTTTACGCGCAATATCCGCATGACGCTGGAGGCGGATCCGATTGCACCGTTTTCCGTCGATCAACGCAAATTCAAGCAAATTGTTTTCAATCTGCTATCGAACGCGATTAAATTCACGCCGGATGGCGGTGCGGTAACGGTGATCTTGCGCCAAACCGAGCGCACGCCCTTGCCCGAGATGATGGCGGACGACTTGATCAGCGTGGTGACGCCGTCCTCGCGCTCGTATATCGAACTCTCCGTCATCGATACCGGCATCGGTATGGAAGAGTCGGCGATGGGGAAATTGTTTCAGCCTTTCGTCCAGCTCGACGCCGGCTTGACGCGCAAATACGATGGCAGCGGCCTCGGGCTGGCCATCGTCAAGCAATTGGTCGATCTGCACGGCGGCATGCTTGAAGTCAAAAGCGAGCCTGGTAGCGGTTCGCAGTTCACCGTGCTGTTTCCCATGCAACCCGCTTAGCCTGGCTTGCGGGAAGTCGGCGTACTGCCATCAGGACGGTTGCGTCTCGGGCCGACAACGGCTGATGGCAAAAGCGTCGGCATAACTTGCCGCGTCACGACCGTCCCAGATCACGCCATCGACCAGCTTGGCTGGCGCGTTGAATTTGCGTTCCAGATTGAATCCCGCCGCTGCAGCGTTGAATAAATCGGTGCCGCTGACTTCGCGCGCCACGCGCATCCATTCGACACCATGCTTCAACATGCCCCAACGCCGGTACTGGCTGAGAAACCACAATCCATCTTCCGGCAATGGCGCGTTCATGCCGTCGGAACCGAAAAATCGGACCGGCGAGCCGCGTTGGGCGGACGTTGCCGTCATGCTCGGCAATATCATGTCAGGCATCAAACCGAGATAACGGTTGGCCGCGAGCCACCCTGCAGCAAGTTGACGGTTTTCCGGTGTTTCCAGCCAGCGGCAGGCGTCGAGCATGGTGCGTATGAGAGCCTTGGCCGTATTTGGGTACAGCGCTGCAAAATCGCGGCGGCATGCCAATGCCTTTTCGGGGTGATCCGGCCAGATGGCGCCGCTGGCGATCGACATGCGGCCCACACCTTTCGCATGGGCTACCGTGTGCCACGGTTCGCCGGCGCAAAAGCCGTCGATTTCTTCATGCGCCATTGCGTCGGCCATTTGCGGCGGTGCAATTACGACGCTTTCGACGTCGCACAAGGGATCAATCCCTTGTGCGGCCAGCCAATAATTGAGCCACATCGCATGGGTGCCGGTGGGGAAGGTTTGCGCGAAAACAGGCTTTCTGCCGAGTGCGTCAAATGCGCGGGAAAGCGATACGCCTTGGCCCAACAAGTCAGACAGGCGATTGGAGACGGAAATCGCCTGTCCGTTGCGGTTCAAGGTCATCAAGATCGTCATGTCGGCTTGCGGGCCGCCCAAACCCAGTTGTACGCCATAGACCAGTCCGTAAAGGCTATGTGCGGCGTCGAGTTCGCCCGACAGCAATTTGTCGCGCACGGCAGCCCATGAGGCTTGCCGACGCAGTTCGATGGTCAAGCCATGCGCCTTGCCCAGGTTCAGCATTTCGGCCACGACCAGCGGCGCGCAATCGGTCAATGGAACAAAGCCCAAGCGTACGCGATCCAGTTCAGGCGGCGCCAGATCGGATGGAACGTTTTGTTCTGTCATGCTAATTCCCCAGTAGATCGCTCATGGCAATAATACGCCGGGCGACTTCGACGATCTTCACGCTTTGCTTCATTGCCTGGCTGCGCATGGCCTCATAGGCTTGCGCTTCGCTCATGCCGCGCTTGTCCATCAATAGGCCCTTGGCGCGGTCGATGAGCTTGCGGTTTGCCAGTTCCTGCTCTACCTCCGCCAGGCGCTGGCGCAAGCGCGATTCTTCGGCGAAACGCGCCAATGCCACCTCAAGTATGGGGGCAAGCCGCTCCGGTGCAAGGCCATCGACGACATAGGTGGTCACGCCGGCGCCGACCGCCGCACGTATCAATTGCTGGTCGGCGTCATGGCTGAACATGACGACCGGGCGCGGCGCCGACGCGTGCATCAGGGCCAACTGTTCCAGCGTGTCACGCGAGGGCGATTCGGTGTCCACGATGACGATATCGGGCTTCTCGCGCTTGATCGTCTCGGTCAGCTCGCGCGACGTGGCAACCAGCGGCAATACCTCGTAGCCGTGAGCCATCAAGGCCTGGCATAGTTCGGCGATGGGTTTGTCGGTATCGTTGACGAGCAGGACGCGGGGCATGAAGCGTGGAGTGTTGCCTATGGGTTGTTATTGTCGCTTATCGGCAATACGCTCGGCAAGCACGGTTTTACGATCCAGTTTCCTGCGTTGCCGTCGCTTCGCGCCTGGTACACATCTGCTTCAGTTCCGGAACGCATGATCCGCATACGGTGCCGCAGCCGAGTTGTCCCTTCAATTGCTCCAAACCGGCGCCTTGTTCGATGGCGGCGACGATGTTCGATGCCTTGACTTGCTTGCAGTTGCAGACCGTGCGATCGCTTGGTGCGCGCGACTTCTGGTTCGAGAACACGGAAAGGCGCGATCCGCTCCAGGGCTCGTTGGCGCGCACGATGTCGAGCACAGCCTCGGCACTGCTCAGGTCACCGGCAAACATCATGCCGGCCAGGCGGCCGTCTTCCCACACCGCGCGCTTGGCGATGCCGCGGCGCGAGTCGCGGTATTCCAGCGTGTCGCTGCCGACCGGCAGATCGAGCGCCGCCTGTAATTGCTCCATCCACTCGTGCGGTGCCGAGCTATGCGCCGCCCGCACGATCAACATGTCCTGTTCCACGCCGATTGCGGCATAGCTGCAATCCTTGAGCAAGGGCTGCACCTGGGCATGCAGGGCCAATACATCGCCGCGGCGCGCTGCCAGCATGCGCCAGGGAAGGGTGGCTTTTTCAAGGCGTACGGCGGAATGCTTGAGTTCCGGCTGAAACGATTTGGGGTCGACCGCGTCACCGCAGGCTTCATTGATGCCGCTGCAATTCATGTATTGCCCATTCCAATGCATAGCGGCGAAGACGGTACCCGATTGCACCTCGTCGGAAACCTGCAAGGGCAGCACCAATTGGGCGCGCCTGCTGGCGACGGCGACAAAATCACCGGCTTTCAGGCCACGCCGCTCCGCGTCTCCCGGGTGCATGGTCAGCGATGGTTCGGGTGCGTGGGCGAAGGCCGACGCGGCGCGCCCGGTGCGGCTCATGCCATGCCACTGGTCGCGCAGGCGACCGGTCAGCAGATGGTAGGGAAAGCGCGCGCTGGTGGGCTCGGCCACGGGCAGGTAATGTGGTACGTGGAAGCGGGCGCGGCCGTCGGCGGTAGCAAACTGTCCGTCGGCGTAACGCCTGGCTTGGCCGCCTTGCTGTCCGGCAGCGTAGGGCCACTGTTGCGGGCCGAACTGTTCGATCACCTCATAGCTCAAGCCGCCGATGTCGAGGTCGCGCCCTTCGGTCAACAAGCGATGCTCGTTGAATACGTCTTCCGGTTTTTCGAACGGGAACAGGTCGTTGCCGGTCATCTGTAGTTTCGCCTGCATGCGGCGCGCCACTTCGTTGACGATCCACCAATCGGATTTGGCCTCGCCCGGCGCCGGCACCGCCTGGCGCACGCGTGATATGCGGCGCTCGGAATTGGTTACCGTGCCGGACTTCTCGCCCCAGGAGCTGGCCGGCAGCAAGACGTCGGCGTAGGGCACGGTGTCGGTTTGCAGGAAGGCTTCCTGCACCACGACGAATTCGGCCTCGTCAAACGCTTCGCGGATCTTGCCGGCGTCCGGCATGGAGTGCGCCGGATTGGTGCAGGCTATCCATACGGCCTTGATGCGGCCATCGCGCATGGCCTCAAACATTTCAACTGCCGGCAAACCCGGAACGGCCGAAACCTGATCGATGCCCCACAGTTTTGCCACCTCGGTGCGATGTGCCGGATTGCCATAGTCGCGATGTGCCGCGAGCATGGTTGCCATGCCGCCGACTTCTCTCCCGCCCATCGCGTTGGGCTGGCCGGTCAGCGAGAACGGCCCCGCACCCGGCTTGCCCAGTTGGCGCGTCGCCAGATGCAGGTTGATCAAGGCAAGATTTTTATCCGTACCGTGGCTGGATTGGTTCAGACCCATGCAATACAGCGAGAGCGCGGCGCTTGATGCACCGAACCATTCCGCGGCCTGGATCAAGTCGCCTTCGCGTATGCCGCACAACTCGGCTGCGAAGCGCGGCGTATAGTCGCGCACCAGGGCCTTCAATTCGGCAAAGCCTTCCGTGTGCGCATCGACATAGGCGCGGTCGATCAAGCCTTCCCAGATCAGGTGATGCAGCATGCCGTGGAACAGGGCTACATCCGTCCCCGGCTGGATCGCCAGATGCAAATCAGCCATCGCCGCGGTGTCGGTGCGGCGCGGATCGATCACGATCCAACGGATCGAAGGATCGGCCGCCTTGGCCGCTTCCAACCGGCGGAACAGGACGGGATGGGCGTACGCCATGTTACTGCCGGCGAACAACACCGTCTTGGCCAATTCCAGGTCTTCGTAGCATGTTGGCGGGCCGTCGGCGCCGAAGGCAAGCTTGTAGCCCGTCACTGCGGAGGACATGCACAGGCGCGAATTGGTGTCGATGTTGTTGGTGCCGATCAAACCCTTGGCGAGCTTGTTGAAAACATAGTAATCCTCGGTCAGCAATTGGCCGGAGACGTAGAACGCCACGGAATCAGGCCCGTGCTCGCGCACGATCTCGGCGAAACGCTGCGCCACTGCGTCGAGCGCGATATCCCAGCCAACCTGCTTGCGCGGCATGTCGCGGCGCAAACGCATTTCCGGATACAGCGCCCGCCCGGTATCGCTTTGCACCGTCAATGGCAACGACAGTCCCTTGCTGCACAAGCGACCGAAATTGGCCGGATGATCCGGATCGCCCTCGATGCCCACGATGCGATCCCCCTGCGCCTTGATCAGGACGCCGCAGCCTACGCCGCAATAGCAACAGGTGGATTTGGTGACCGTTTCTTCCATCGAATATCCGTCAGCTCAAGTCGAGATGCACTTCTCCATGTTCGACCTTGCAGCCGAACCGCTGCGCGCAGCCCACGTCAGGCGCCTTGGCCTCACCGCTGTCGAGAGCGATGTGCCAGCCGTGCAAGGGGCAGGTGACGGTTTCGCCGTGCACGATGCCTTGCGACAGCGGGCCGCCCTTGTGTGGGCAGCGGTCGCGCAGGGCGAACACCTTGTTGTCTCCGCTGCGGAATACGGCGATGTTGCCGCCGTCCTTTTCTTCCCGCTCCACCACGCGTGCACCGAGTGCGGGAATATCATCCACCGAGCAGATGCGCACCCAGTTGCTTTTGACTTTCATATCCATGGGCACTCCTATGCCAGAACCTTGATCGGGATGTACTCGCGTTTTTGCACACCCTTGATCCGCGCCGCCCACGGATCGGGCAAGCCCTCGAGTGCATACAGCAGGCGCTCGTACAACGCCTTGCGGTTGGCGGCGTCTTCCACCACGCGCTCCTTGACGTATTCCAGGCCGACGCGCGCGATGTAATGCACGCTGCGGTCGAGGTAATAAGCTTCTTCGCGGTAGAGCTGCAAAAAGGCGCCGGTGAATTCCTTGACTTCCTCGGGCGTCTTGACCTTGACCAGGAATTGCGCCACCTCAGTCTTGATGCCGCCGTTGCCGCCCACGTAAAGCTCCCAGCCGCTGTCGACGGCGATCACGCCCACATCCTTGATGCCGGCCTCGGCGCAATTGCGCGGGCAACCCGAAACGGCGAGCTTGACCTTGTGCGGCGACCACATGTTGGCCAGCATGGTTTCGAGATCGATCCCCATCTGCGTACTGTTCTGCGTGCCGAAGCGGCAGAATTCCTGCCCCACGCAGGTTTTCACCGTGCGAATCGACTTGCCATAGGCGTGGCCCGAATTCATGCCGAGATCGGCCCAGACCTTGACCAGGTCTTCCTTTTTCACGCCCAAGAGGTCGATGCGCTGACCGCCGGTGACCTTGACCATGGGAATGCTGTACTTGTCTGCAACGTCGGCGATGCGGCGCAATTCCGATGAATTGGTCACGCCGCCCTTCATCTGCGGCACGACCGAGAAGGTGCCGTCCTTCTGGATGTTGGCGTGCGCGCGCTCGTTGATGAAGCGGCTTTGCGGATCGTCCAGGGCCTCGTGCGGCCAGGTGGAGAGCAGGTAATAGTTGACCGCCGGCCGGCAGGTGGCGCAGCCGTTGGGCGTGCGCCATTCCAGGAAGTCATAGACTTCACGATGCGTCAACAGCTTGTGCTCGCGGATCGCCTTGCGCACTTCACCATGATTGCGGTCGGTGCAGCCGCACACGGCACGGGTCTTGGGCGTTTCCTGGAAACTGCTGCCGACCGTATTCAACAGGATCTGTTCGACCAGCCCGGTGCAGGAGCCACAGGAACTCGCTGCCTTGGTGTGTTTCTTGACGTCATCGACCGTGAACAGGCCCTTGTCCTTGATCGCCTTGACGATGTTACCTTTACAAACGCCGTTGCAGCCGCAGACTTCGTCGCTATCCTTCATCGCCATGGCGCGGCTTTGCCCTTGCACGCCGCCGTCACCCACGCTCGACTCGCCGAACATGATGTTGTCGCGCAATTCGCCGAGCTTGCGGCCTTCCTTCAACAGCTTGAAATACCAGGCGCCATCGGTGGTGTCGCCGTAAAGGCAGGCACCGACCAGTTGGTCGTCCTTGATCACCAGCTTCTTGTAGACGCCGCCGGCCGGATCGGACAGGACGATTTCCTCGCTCTTGTCGCTCCCCATGAAGTCGCCTGCGGAAAACAGGTCGATGCCGGTGACCTTGAGCTTGGTCGACATGACCGAACCGAGGTAACGGCCGATGCCCATCTGCGCCAGGTGATTGGCGCAGACCTTGGCTTGCTCGAACAAGGGCGCGACCAGGCCATAGGCCACGCCGCGATGATTGACGCATTCGCCGACGGCATAGATGCGGGGGTCGTAGGTCTGCAAGGCATCGCTGACGACGATGCCGCGATTGCAGTAAATCCCGGCCGATTCGGCCAGCGACGTGTTGGGACGTATGCCGACGGCCATGACCACCAGGTCGGCCGGCACGCTATGGCCGCTCTTGAATCGCACCGCTGTCACTTCGCCCGCTTCGTTGCCGACAATCTCCGACGTCGATTCACCGAGCAGGAAACTCAAGCCGCGCTCTTCCAGCGATTGCTGCAAGAGCTTGCCGGCGGTGGTGTCGAGCTGGCGCTCCAACAGCCAATCGGCCAGGTGCACGACGGTGACGTTCATGCCGCGCAGTTTCAAGCCATTGGCCGCTTCCAAACCGAGCAGGCCGCCGCCGATCACCACGGCATTCCGTTTGACGCACGCGGTTTCAATCATGGTCTCGGTATCGCGGATGTCGCGATAGCTGATCACGCCTTTCAAGTCCTTGCCCGGCACCGGCAGGATGAACGGCATCGAGCCGGTTGCCAGCAGCAGGCGGTCATAGCGCACTTCGCTGCCGTCGTCGGCGACGACGGTGCGGCGGCCGCGATCGATGCGGCTGATGCCGCAGCCCATATGGAGCTCAATACCGTTGTCTTCATACCAGGCCACCGGGTTCAACACGATATCCTTGAATGCCTGTTCGCCGGCCAGGACCGGCGACAGCAGAATACGGTTGTAGTTGGGATGCGGCTCGTTGCCGAAGATGGTGATGTCGTACATGTCGGGCGCGATGGCCAGCAGTTCTTCGACAGTCCGTACGCCCGCCATGCCATTGCCAACCACCACCAGTTTCGGTTTCTTGTTCATGTCTCCTCCAAAATCAAACCCGTGCCATTGCTACCGACCAGCTGCTGCGCCAGCGCGCCTTGACGCCCGAAAGACTGATCCAGCCGAGCAAGGCCAGCGCCGAAAACATCCACAGCCCAAGGGAATAGTCGCCGGTCGATTGCTTGATCGCGCCGAGGCTGGCCGCAAGCGCAAAGCCGCCCACGCCGCCGGCCATCCCGATCAAGCCGGTCATGATGCCGATTTCCTTGCCGAACCGCTGCGGAACAAGCTGGAACACCGCGCCGTTGCCTGCGCCGAGGCAAAGCATGGCCAGGATGAACAAGGTCAGGGCGCCAACCGACCCGCCGACGTGGAAGCCGGCAATCGCAATCAACACTGCCGTGGCGGCATAGACCGCCAGCAGCGAACGGGTGCCGCCGATCTTGTCGGCCAGCACGCCGCCCAAGGGGCGCATCACCGAACCGGCAAACACGCAAGCCGCCGTGGCCCAGCCCGCAGTCTTGGGATCGAAGCCGAACTGGTCGTGGAAATAACCGGGCAGGGCGCTGGCGAAGCCTGAGAAACCACCGAAGGTCAGCATGTAAAAGAACATGAACCACCAGGCATCGCCGCTGCCCAGCATGCGTGCATAGTCCGACAAGCGTTTCTTCTCAAACTGGCCTGGTGCATCCTTGGCCACGCCGCTGTATACAATCAGCACCAGAACCATCGGGATGCAGGCGACGCCGAACACGTTTTGCCAGCCAAGCGCAACGGCAATCATGGGCGCGAACAGTGCGGCCAGCACGGTGCCGGAGTTGCCCGCGCCGGCGATCCCCATCGCCGTGCCTTGATGCTGCGGCGGATACCAGCGTGAAGCGAGCGGCAGGGCCACCGAAAAGGAAGCGCCGGCCACGCCCAGAAACACACCCAACAGCAGCACTTCGGCAAAGCTGTGCACACCAAGCTGCCACGCGCCGAACAAGGCGAGAATCACCACCACTTGCGCCATGATGCCGGCGCGCTTGGCGCCGACACGGTCGGTCAGCAGACCCATGAATACGCGCAGGATGGCGCCGGCCAGAATCGGTGTCGCCACCATCAAGCCGCGCGACTGGGCGTCGAGCTCCAGCGACTTGGCGATCTGCACCTGCATCGGTCCCAACAAATACCAGACCATGAAACTGAAATCGAAATACAGAAACGCGCACAGCAAGGTAGGTGTGTGGCCCGAGCGCCAAAAACTACGATCCATGTTCAATCTCCAAGCAGTCGCAGTGCAGGCAAGCACCGCGCGAACCAAATAAAAACGGCGTCCGCCCGTATGTTTCCATACGAGGGGACGCCGTTGTCCTTGTTATTACGCTTGCGCCTTACCGCCATCGGCAGCGCATTTTCTGATTTTCTTCTTGGCGCATCGTTGCGCTTTTGTCTTTGTTATGAGCAAGCGCTGTGCCAGCCTCCAAAGTGGTCTTATGGCCCAAAATTCCACGAAAATCGATTGGTATTGCACTGCAGCAGTGCGTTCGATGCCACCTCGCACTATCATCGGGCAGAGACAAGGGGCATTCCATTGACAACATGGCAGCTTCGTCGGACCCAAAGGCCTGATAATATGTGCAACCTATTTGCGACCTATTTGCAACTTATTTGCAACTTATTTGCAATCTTCATAGCCAAGTACAGGGGCACGGGCAATGAGCAGGCATTTTCACGTCGGATCATGGCGGGCCGATTCCGTAACGGGCGAACTCCGTTGCGGCAGCGAGATCGTCCGCCTGGAAGCCCGCACCATGCGCCTTCTCATATATATGGCTGAGCGTGCGGGCGAAGTGGTCAGCATCGAAGAAATGCTCGACCGAGTGTGGGCCGGCGTGATGGTGACGCAGGACTCCGTATATCAGGCCATCGCTGCGCTACGCCGCGCCTTGAACGACGACCCCAAGCAGCCGACCTATATCGCGACCGTGCCGCGCCAGGGCTATCGCTTGATTGCAGCGGTCGAGTTTGAAAGTGAAGGGAAGGGCACGGATGATGCCGGCTTGCCGGCGGCCTTGCCCGCCTCGGCGAAAAACAGGCGCTTTCATGTCCCCACTTTGATCGGCATTGTCGTGCTCGCCATCGCGCTCACCCCTATTATCTGGATACATGCAACGCGTTCGCTGGCAGAGTCCACGGCGCCGGTGGCCATGGCTGCAGCGCCGGTCAACCGTTCGATAGCGGTGTTGCCTTTCCTCGACCTGACCGACGAAATGACCGAGGAGCCTTTTGCCGACGGCATGTCGGAAGAGTTGATTGACAAGCTGAGCAAGGTTCCCGGCCTGGCGGTCTCGCCGGCGGCCGCGACCTTTCATTACAAGGACAAGCAGCCCAGCCTGGCCGAAATATCGTCGAGCTTGCATGTCGCCTACGTGCTTGATGGCAGCGTGCGCAAGTCCGGCGCCACCTTGCGCGTCGCCGCCCGGCTGACGCGCGCGCCGGACGGCTTCGTGATGTGGTCGGAAACCTACGACCGCTCCTGGAGCGACAAGCTGATGATCCAGGACGATATCGCCGGCGAAGTCGCCAAAGCCTTGGCGACTTCGATACGCTAAGACTTATTCACCGCCGACCGATGCCTCAAGCTGGACCTGGAACGGCATATCGTCGTTGACCAAATCCTCGTAAGCATCCAGTCCGAATTGCGAGCGCTTGATGGTGCCGTTGGCGGTGAAACCGACCGAAGGTTTGCCCGACATCGCGTTCGGTGCGATCTTGTTGACGTGGAGCGCCAATGTAACCGGCTTGGTCACGCCGGCCATGGTCAGCTCACCCGTCAGCGTACCGTTCGAGTCGTCCTTGCGCTCCACACGGGTACTCTTGAAACTGATCATCGGGTGCTTGAACAGCGTAGTCCAGGCATCGTCGCTGCGGATCTGTTTGTTCCAGAGCGGATCACCCATGTCGAGAAACTTGACCGGCATGTTGACTGCAACCATGGAGTTGGACCAATCGTCATTGTCGAAAGTGATCATCCCTGGGCTCAGTCTCAAGATGCCGGAAGCCTGGAGAAAGCCCTGGTGATCGATACTGAAGGTGACGCGCGAAAACTTGTTAACGATGGTGTAGTCGACCGGCTTGGCTCCGGCGCGCCCAGCCAATAGCAGCAGGACGGACAAGGCAAGCGGGCGCAAATGCGAATGCAAGTAAGGCATGGTGGCTCCTGAATAGGACAAGAAACAAAGGCGGTGTGACCGCCCAACTTGTTTGAGCTTCCTTGCAATACAGCAAATGTTTGCAAGACACTCAACGCCACCGTTGTACCAAGCAGGGCTTCGGCAAGTCCTGAACTTGGCCTGAAGGATGTTGAAATTTACTGAATAGAATTTAAATTCAAATAAATTCAAATACTTATTGAATATATTTAATGTGATTTCAAGATTGCAAAGCCTGTAGTATTTTTGCGCCCAAGGGCGACCCCCACCCCGTGCAAGCATCCCAGCCGGGACCGGCCTGCTCGGCGCCGTTGTTGCCGCTGACGATGTCATTGGTCACGCCCTGGCTGGACAAGGAACCGTAGAGCAGGGGGTTCAAATAGCCTACGGGCTTGCCCAATTGTTGATTCAAGAGGGCAATCAACCCGGCCCACAAGGGCGCCACCGCGCTGGTCCCGCCGATGACCATTTGCTCGCCATCCACGCGCACCGAATATCCGGTATTGGGGTCGGCATCGCCGGCGATGTCGGGTACGCCGCGCCCGCTCGGGCTGTTCGGCAACTGGCTCTGATAGTCCGGAACGGGGAAATTGGTGCTGAAGCCGCCACCGGTTGCGCTATTGCTGCCATCGTTCCATACTGTTTCATTGAGGCTGCCGTCGCTGTTCACGGTCAAGCTGGTGCCGCCACAGGCCAGGGCATGCGGTGCCGATGCAGGAAAGTCGACGTGCTGTGCGCCATCGGTGACGCCGTCGGTCGAGCCATTGTCGCCGGCGGCCACGCAGATCGTGATGCCCATCGCAGCAGCGTCGGAAAACAACTGCTCGAACGAACTCATCGTTTGCGCCGTCCAGCTCGATTCCGGGCCGCCCCAACTGATCGAAACCACAGACGGCTTGTTGGTTGCGTCGTGTATGGCTGTACTCACTGCGTCCAGAAAGCCGGCATCGGTGTTCGGCGCAAAATAGACCGCGATCGTGGCGCCCGGCGCGATGGCGCCGGCCACTTCGACATCAAGCATCACCTCGCCGTCGGCGCTGTCAGGCGTGGTTGGCGTGTTGGCGGCGTCATCGACCGATACTGAAACCACGGTCGGGGGCGTCATGCTCAGGCCGGAAAAATAAGCGTCGATATCGGCCGGGCGCGTGCCGCCGCCGAGCTCGATCAGCGCAATGCATTGACCCGCGCCATCGGCACCCGTCGGGAAGTCATATAGTTTCGCCAGCTGCGGCGGGGTGTAGGACACGTCGGCCACATGCGCCGTGATCATGCGCGGCCCCTTGCGCAGCTGAAACTTCGGCGTGGCCTGAGGCCGGTTGTCGAGTCCGAACACGCCCTCGACGATGCCGGCCAAGTCCGTTGGCACCGTCAAATGCCCGACGCGGCCGCGATAGACCCCGTTGGGATGCGAGTAGTTTTCCAGCTTCGTCTCGAACGCCTTGCCGAAGGCGTCGGCAGTGCCGCACAGCACTACGCTGCGCTTGGCCAGATTGCTATTGACCACTTTCAATTGATATTGGGCAGCAAAAGCCTCGATTCGCGCCACGTCGGCTGGACTGGCACCGTATTTTTGCGCAAACTCCGGACGCGAGAGATAACGCCGTTTGGCGGGAAGCTGGTCACCCGACCAAGCGGCCGCATCCTGGACGGTATAACTTTGCGCTGGACGCAACCGAACCGTCGCCTCGATATGCTGATCGGGACGCACCGCGCCAACGGGCTTCGCATTGTTCAGGGGTTGGCGTTCGCTGCCGGCGACAACGCTGCGGGAATTGGTCATGACGTCCTCCGATGTGGTGAAAGGTACTTGAAGTTGCTGTAAATTTATTAACTTTGTGCAGCTTCGACCATTGCCGGCTCGATACGGTTCCTGACTTTGTACTGCCAATGAAGCCGGGCGCTACATATTGCAACGAATGGGAAAGTGAAATATCCTCAGGCCGAATATCTTCACGAATTGCATTCAAACATGGGCCGGAGGTATCGTCGAATGCTCCGTTACCGGCTTCATGGCAGGCTAGCCACAGCACGGCAGGTGTTGTCGCGCAGCATAAACCGGTCCCCATAAATCGCGGCTTTTTGGCTTCAACCAGAAGGACAAACTATCGTGATGTTGCCCACGCTGTTTCGGCGAACTGCTTGCGTCCTTGCGCTTTGCCTGCCGGCGGCAGAAGTGGCACATGCGCAAACCCCCACCGGCGGCTTGCCGGAATTGCTGAGCGTCCAGGGTTGCGGCAAGCCCTTGCCGATTACCATCGGTAACATGGATGGCTTTCAGCAATTCAAGATCGATCTGCATGCCTACCGCAAACAGGAAGGAGCGGCCATCGCCAGTGCCTTGTCTACGCTCTGCGCCAAATCGCCCAAGTATCGGGCGCAAATCGATGGCGGCGTGCGTCAGGTGCGCATCATCAATGCACAGGGAGCGGACGAGCCGCATCCGTATTTGGGCGGCCGTGTGTTGCTGCTGGAATTCGCCGGCGGCGCGATCAACCAGGGCGAGCTGCAGAAGTCCATCATCAAAGCACTCGATGCTGGTTCTGTCATCAAGCCCGGCTTCGATTGCACCAAGGCAAGAACGGCGATCGAAAAGCTGATTTGCGACGAGCCGAATTTGGCACAAGCCGATGCGGACCTGCAAGATGCCTACAAAGCCGCGCGCAAGCAAATGCTGGCCGTTCATGGCGAGGAGAAACAATTGCGCGAAGACCAACGCAACTGGCTCAAAGAGCGCGACGAGCAATGCAGTCGCGGCCAGGACAGCAGCATTCCCGAGCAGGCCGACGCCATGGTCAACTGCCTGCTTGCCCGCTACAGCCGGCAAAATGCTGCGCTCAATGTGATCGGGCGGCCGCCGATCGCGCTCCAATTGCCCGCCGATGTTGCGATAGACGGCGTCTACCGCAACGAAAACGGCGAATTGACATTGTCGTCGCAAGCCGATGGCGGTGCCAAATTCGTGCTGAGCACGCAGGCGGCGCGCGGCATTTGCTACGCTGACGGCAAGGCAACGCGCGTCGGCACCTCCAACTACGCTTTCAACGATACTGATACCGCGTGCGAAATCAGCATCACGGTGCGCGGCAATACTGCCAGCGTCGGCACCGACGGCAATTGTTTTTCCGCCTATTGCGGCGTACATGCGCTGGGCCTGGATGGCGACTACCTACGCAAGCGAGTGGGCAAGTGAACCTGATCAAACGGATATTCACTGCCGTGATCCTTTTATTGCTCGGCCTGTGCTTTTTCGCCTTGGTGACATGGGAATGGCAGCTGGGATACGCTGCCGGCAGCTATGGCGGCGCAACGTTTTCCGAACACCCGGGCCTCGCATGGTTCTTCCTCATGCTTCAGGCCGGGTTCGGTGCGCTGTTCCTGAAAGCCGGTGTCGGCATGTTGCTGCGCAGGGATGAGCCTGCCGCCACGGAAGACGCGCCGCCTGTCGTCACCACCCTGGCTGCCGCCGCATTCACCTTGGGCGCCGCGCTGCTGGTGCTGGTCTTTGTGGCGGTTGGCTTGTGGGCGGCGGCCGAGTTGGCGAGCATGGTGTTCCATCTGCTCCGGGACGAGATTCAGGATACGATGTCGCGCGTGTTCCTCGGCGCCTGTCTCAGTGCAAGCCTGGGGGTTTTCATCTACCTGTTCATCACTATGCTTGGCGGTCCGCTCTGCGCATACTGGGTGCCGCGCATGCGCTTGGCTATCGCGTTTGTGTGTGGTCGTTCAGAATGAATCGCGTCCGGTTTTCGCAACCGGCGTGATGAATTTCACGGGCACACCGACCACGCATCGGCCGGTCCCGAACCGATCATTCGCACATACGCGATCGGTTACACTGGGCCATCGGACACGAACCGACCCGTTCGTCAGGGTATGGAAACGGTGGCTTGCCCTGCATAGGTGACTTCGATTACCCCGCCGAACGAACACATCAGCTTTGACGAATTATTCAGCGCCGGCATGTTGGCGATCGTCACTGTCGGGCTGCCAGGCGCCCACGGCGCTGCGGTTGCCGGAATGCACGGCATTGGTGTCAGCACACCCAGCGCCGCCGTGGTGGCCGCCGCCACGGCGGGATTGGCGAGACTCTGGCACATGCCGAAGGGCAGGATATTCACCATCGGAATGTAGTCCATGATGTTCGCGTCAGGCGTTTGGGTAAGCACGCGATTTTTGGGTAGCACCATCAGGGAACTCGGCGCCACGCCGAAGCTGCACTTGAGTAGTGCGCCCATGCAAACTTGCTGACCCATTTGTTCTCTCCTTTATTTTTTCCAATCGGGTTTGCCTGGAAAATCCCACCCAGTGCGGATTCGAATTCCATTTGATGGGTATCCACCTTGTGGTCGCAAGCCCGGCTGATTCTGCGCTTCAGTTTTTTGCATGATTTTCTCCCCTGTCTTCCTCGATCACTTTGGAAGTTCGGGTGGTTTGGGCAGTTCCGGCGGTTTGATTTGCAGCAGTTTCGGCAATCCCTTGAGTTCCTGCCACACCCATTCCCACACCTTCCATCCAATCGGCTCCAGTACCACCACCGGGGCTGGCTGGTCGGTGGTAGTGCCATCTCCGAGTTGGCCGGCGCTATTGCTGCCCCAGGCCATTTTGCTTCCGTCCGACTTGAACGCGAGCGTATGGTTTTCGCCTGCTGCAATGGCAATGACGTCGGCGAGTTTGGCCGCCGCCACGGGCGCGGGGCTGTCTTTCTGACTCCCGTCGCCAAGTTGTCCGTAATGGTTGCCGCCCCAGGACAACACGGTGCCGTCCGGCATGAGCGCGGCGCTGTGTGTGGCACCCGCCGTCACCGCCAGCACCCCTGCGAGCTTGGGGACAGGCACCGGGGCAGGGCTGTCCTTGAGGGTGCCGTTGCCTAGTTGGCCGCGTGCATTGGCGCCCCAGGCGACGATGGTTCCGTCCGCTTTGAGGGCCAGCGTATGATTGGCGCCTGCCGCGACGGCAACCACATCTGCAAGACCCGGCACCTGGGTCGGGCTTGGGTGATCGACGGTGGTGCCGTCGCCCAGCTGACCGTGCGAGTTGTCGCCCCAGGCGAATACGCTGCCGTCACGTTTGACTGCCACCGTGTGTGCTCGCCCGGCTGCGATTGCAGCCATGTCTGTCAGTACCGGCACGGTTTGCGGGCGATGGCGGTCTTCGTTCGTGCCGTCGCCGAGCTGCCCTTTATTGTTCAGTCCCCAAGCCCATACCGTGCCGTCGTTTAGCAACGCCACACTGTGCCAGCCGCCGGCCGCCACCGACAGTATGCCGGTGAGTCCGGGAACGGGTATGGGCGTGCGGCGCTCGTCCATGCTGCCATCGCCCAGCTGACCTTTGCTGTTGTCGCCCCAAACCAGAGCGCTGCCGTCGAACTGGCGCAGCAGGGTATGGTAGGCGCCTGCGGCCAGCTTGACGCCCTCGGCAATTCCGGACACGCGAGCCTGTTTGGGGCGCGATGCGCTACTGCCGTCGCCCAGTTGGCCTTGCGCATCGTCGCCCCAGGCTGTGAGTGTGCCGTCATATTTCAGCGCCACGCTGTGCGCGGCGCCCGCCGCCAGTGCCGGCATGACGAGTAGGTTCTTGGTTATCTGGAGCGAGAACGTGGCTGGAGTGGCGGCATGGTAATCGTCGTCACCGGCTTGTTCCGCGGCGACAGTGCAGGTGCCGGCGGCGCGGGCAGCGATGGTGTTTCCTTCGACGCTGCACACGGCCGGAGTCAGACCTTCCAGGCGGACGGGAAGACCGGAGCTGGACGTGGCAAGGAGTGCGCCTTGGCGCGGCACGAACAGCAACGGCGGGTTGCCGAAATGGAGGCTCTGGCTTCCTTTTTCCACGACGAAATTTTGCGTTGCGGGCGCGGCAGCGCTATAGCGGGCATTGCCCGGCTGGGTCGCAATGAGTGAGCAAGGCCCGGCCTTGCGCCCCACGACGGTGTCACCGTCCATCGTGCAGGTGGCCGGTGTGGCGCTCGACACTTGCACGGCCAGACCGGAGTCGCTGTTGACGGCGATCTTGCCTGTGTCTCCCACAGTCAATGCCGGGGGCGCTTCGAATTGCACCGCTTGTACCTGGTCGATTGACGTGGCGCCCGGATTCAGGTTGACTACAACCTGCGGGTACGCGTTGTCCGTCCCCCAACTGCCGTTTCCGAGCTGGCCTGCGTAGTTCCAGCCCCATGCCAGCACCGTGCCGTCCGCCTTGAGCGACACGGCATGGCTTTCGCCCGCGGCGATCGCCACCACGTTGGCGAGGTTGGGCACTATGGTGGGCTGGTGATGTTCGGCATTGCTGCCGTCACCCAGTTGCCCATTTGTGTTGTCGCCCCATGCGAACACGGTATGGTCGGCCTTGAGCGCGATGGTGAAGGAACCACCGGCCGCAATCGCCACCACGCCCGTGAGGCCGGGCACAGTCGCCGGCTTGGCCCGGGCCGTGGTAGTGCCGTCGCCAAGCTGGCCTTTGGCATTGTCGCCCCAGGTTTGTACGGTGCCGTCAGTCATGAGTGCTACCGTATGAGCGTCGCCTGCGGCCACTGCCGCCACGCTGCTTAAACCTGGCACGGCCACCGGTTTCAGGCGGTTGGTCGTGGTGCCGTCTCCCAATTGCCCAAGTAGATTGCCGCCCCAGGCGGACAACGTGCCGCCGCTATTGATGACCACCGTATGGTCACGCCCCGCGGCCACCGCTGTGACCCCCGCAAGGCCGGCCACGACGGCGGGTGCCGCATGCCCAACGGTGCTGCCATTGCCCAATTCTCCTGAAACGTTCTTGCCCCAGGTCAGCACTGTGCCGTCATTTTTGAGCGCAACACTGTGGTCGCCGCCTGCTGCAATAGCGGCAATGCCTGTCAGGGCAGGAACATCAACTGGGTTCGGTTGATCTTTCAGGGAACCGTCGCCAAGTTGCCCATTGGGGTAATTGTTGCCCCAGGCTGCCACCGTGCCATCCGACTTGAGCACCAGCGTATGCGCCCGTCCCGCCGCCAACGCCCCTGCGCCTATGAGTTTGGGCACAGCTTGCGGCGTCAAGCCGTACGGCACTGAACCATTTCCCAATTGACCCTGTGCGTTGTCGCCCCAACTGGCAACCGTGCCGTCCGCGTTCAGGACGACAGTGTGCCCGTAGCCCGCCGCCAAGGCAGGGATGACGGCCTGGGCAAGGACAGGGAAAAGCAACCCCGCCAGGCAGAGCGCCAAATGCTGGTATGTTTTGCGAAGGCACATGTTTCGGGCGCGGTTGATTGGCTGTGACGCTACGACTTCGAATCAAATGGGAGCAAATCGGTTTGCGGATATCGACTATCTCTTCGTGTGGTGACAGACAATGTTGTCGATGATCTCGTGTGCGCCAGGATTGGCGACATCATTGGCAAGGGTGCTTTTCGCCGGCACCGCGCCGTGCGACGGGACCGCGCCACGATCTTCGTCATGGTTCGTGTCGGCATACCGTTTGGCATTCGTGACGGTGTTCTTGATCGCGACCGTCGTGACTTTGACATGCAGATGCTAGCCATTGCTGCCGTCGCCTTTCGACTGCAACGCCTTCGCCCCCATGACGTCGGCCTCGTGCTCCAGCCCGCGATCGTCATTGACCGGCACGCCTTCCTTCATCTGCGTGGTCGGCTTGACACGGCCCTGGGCCTGCTGCACCACGTGCCAGGCCTCGTGCGGCAGGTGCTGCTCTTGCCCCGGCGCGACGTGGATATCGGAACCCTGGGCATAGGCGAGGGCATTGAGATTGGCCGGCTCGGAAGAGTTGTAATGGACTTTGACGTGATCCATCGACATTCCCGAGAGCGATTCAACGCCGCTTTTCAACTGATCCGGCAGGCCGGTGCGATTGGACTTGGCACCATCGTCTTTCAATTGCGTCGCACCTGCTGTTGCGAACTTGCCTTGCAAGGGTTCTTCTTCCTCAACGCGCTGCGCCGCGGCGAACTTGCCTTGCATCGGCTCTTCCTCTTCCACGCGCTGCGCTGTGCTGCCGAACAGGCTATCGAGTTTCATGCGTTGCGCGGTCATCGCCGGGCTGAGCGCGATGTTTTGCTCTTGTCCGCTGTTGCTCGACCTGGAACCGGACTTGTTCTGCACTGCGGGCTGCCGCGTGGCAGTTTCTTCCTGTGATTTCGGTATGCGTTTCATGTCAACCTCCAAATTGGGCAATATCGAATCCGTCGCGGCGCCGCCCACGCCGGAAAGCACTGCTTACTTGTACATCATTACGGTGAAATCGTCCTCCAGATAACCACGCACCAGCCTGGCATCGGCGGACAATCGGGTGCAGAAATCCATTACCGTTGCCGCGTCATGCCCGACCAGCAAGGGATGTGACGGAAACGTTGCGGCGTCGAGCATGTTGAAAGCAAGGGCATGCCTTGCGGCGCGGTACATCTTTTCGATCATGGCGAAGTAATAACCATCGTCATCGCTGCGATACGCCAATACGCCGGAAGCAAGGACGTAGTCGGCCTGCGGCAGCTCGGCATCGCTGGCGTCGGCAACGCAAAAATAGCAGTTCGGGCGCTGGCCGTAGCGGGCGCGCGCATGCTGGATGAATTCGGCCATCTGATCGATGCCGACGTAGCTGAAGCCGCAGTGGCGTGCGTCGAGATAGCCTTTGAGATCGCCATGGCCGCAACCGACGTCAAGCACGCTACGGCCGTCGATCGAGCCAACCTCGGCGAGCGCGCCAAAACGCTTGATTTGGCTATCTTCATTCCGATAGCCCAGTGCTTCGACCGTGCCGCCGTCGTATTGCGCGATGCGGTGCCGATGGTAATGAATGATCGTGGCTTTTTCGAACAGCGTCATCATGGCAGGTCGATGCTCCTTTTCTTTTCCAAATAATTCCAGATGGCGTAGGCAAGACCGACCGCGGTGACCAGGATCAGTATGCCGTGGCCTTTGGAAATCTGCCGCCAGGAGGGGTCACAGAACAGCAAGGCAAAAGTCAGCAAAAGAAACGGCGCGACGACGCCGGCAAGAAACAGGACAAAATGGGAGTAGAAGAAATTGCGGCACTCGCAGGCGGCGAAGTAGAGCACCGCGCTCGCCAACAGGGCGACCACCAGGAGATCCCAGGTAATCCGGAATGCCCATCGGTTCGGGCAGACGACGCCGCAGACGGCCGCCTGGGCCTGAGTGTCGTTCTCCTTGACGTTGACGTATTGGCCGCTCAATACTTTATTGACGGACACGGACGTTGCTGCGGGCGCGTCCTTTTCCTTCGCCGTGACCGGCAGGGTCCAGAAGCCGATTCCGCCAAAATTGTCTTTGGCATAGAGGACGTCGTCGATCAATTGGTTTTCGCTGCTGCCATCGTAGGTTACTACGGTGACGATGCTGCGCAGCAGCCTGACCAGTTTCTCCCCGCTCAAGCCGCGTTCGATGAAGCGCCTGACCTTTCTCTCGTCATTGGCAGTGGGCTCCTGAAGCAGCAGCAGGAAGAGGGCTTTCAGCTTGGAACCCTGTGCTCCGTTCGTTTTCTCGATCGCGTCTTTCAACTCCAGCAGATTCTGGTAATCATAGACGCCTTTCCCGATCTCCTCGCTGCGAAAGACGATATTGACCGCGAGCGCCCGCCGTTGCAACGCCAATTCGTCATGCAACGCGATAATGAAGTTCTTGAACGCCGTGACGGCGGCTTGATCCCGTGGATAATCCGTGAAGTACAGGGTTACGCCGTCGCCCATGACCGGCTCTTGCGAGGAACCCAGGGAAATGGCAGGCTTCATTTTGGAAAACAGATCCGTCAATGGTATTTTGACGAGGGATGCAATATTCGCAGCCAATTTCTTGAAGAGCTCCGCTTTTTTCTCGTTGCTGACATCTGTCCATCCTTTCCAGTTCTTCTTGTAGATGACCAGGTCGATCTTGGTGCCAAATCTTCGCGCTTCACGAATGAAACCGACATCCAGACCGCTCCAGCGAGCTGGTTCCATCACGGCGCCCTGATCGTCAAAAGTCAGGCCGTAATATCCAATCCGGGACTGCAGGCTGAAGTTGATGGCTTGATTGCCGCCCGCCATCCAATAAGGATATAGGCCGTAGACATTGCCATACAAGGCATTGTTGAGGCAGTTGCACCCGTCACCGCTCCACAAGATGCGTTGGGCGGGATCGAAAGGGTGCCCTTTTTGGGCTTGCGCGAGAATCAGCACGCGGTATTGGTCGTACTCCACGCTCAATTGCTTGAACATCTTGCTGACTTCATCTTCCAGCGCATCGGCTTTGCCGAACTGGCGCCCTTGCAGGCTCTCCAGTTTGTCGAGGATGGGCGCGGGCAATTTGGCGTCCTTGAATTTCTGCATCAACGCCGCATCGACCTTGCTGGCGCCATTTTGCTCGATCACCTGCCAGATGCTTTTTCTGAACGCATCATTCGGGCTGGCCATTTCGATCCGGGACTTGGTCGCAAGCCAGAATAGATCGGCATCGGGATAGTCGATATCCTGGAGGCCGCCAATCATGGTCAGGAATATCTCGGGTACGGCAGAATCCTTGATCGTCTTGGGAATTTCGCGTGCCTGCGCCTTGTCGATCACGTAGGTGGAGGATTCTTCGGCCGCTTCGACAATCGTGGACCTGAAGCCATCGATCTGCGTCGCGATATCGGTCAATACCTTCTGTAGCGCCAGCGCAAGCGCCGCGTCATCCTTGTATTTCACTCCCTTGATCTGCACAAGCTGCTCCGCAACCGCAGCCGCCAGAAGATCCTCCTGGTGCGCGGCGGTGAATTTCGCCAATGCAGCGTCCGTCAAGCCGCCGCCCGTAGGCGTTACCTCGGCTAATTTGACGAGTTCCTGCTTGAAACCCATTGCTTCGGCGCTCAGGGCGCCAAGTGAGGATTTGACCGCAATATCGAGATCGTTATCGGCGTAATTCAGGTCTTTGAGCTTTTGCATGGCGTCAAGGACATAGTCCGGCACGTCCACCGTTTTGAGGTCGGCCAGTGAAGCATCCGTCAGTGTGTAACCGGTTTGCTGAACGCCGTATTTTTCCGCCAACCGCAAATATTCCTCGGAATTTGCCGCATTTTTCAAGACCTCCTCGGCCGCCGTCTTGAATTCCTCCTCGTCGCCATAGGCCTTGTCCAGCAATTTCGCAACGCGAACAGACAACACCTCGCGCGTTTTCAGTTGCGTGAAGTCATCCTTCGTCAAACGGTAACTGGTCGGCGATTCGGCGTCGTTTTTGAGTTTCGCAGTACGCTGGGCGGTTAGGGTTCGCCTGTCGTAGCGATTGAGCAGCGCGATGACCTCGACGGCATTTCCCGAGCGCCGGGTTTGCTCGATTTGCGTGGCGTCAGTTTGCTTCGCCGCCCATGCCTGAAAATCGGCGCTGGCCAGGATCGTTGTCCAGTCCTTACGCGCCTGAAAAATGGTCACATGCTGGCGCAGCATGTATGGCAAATCCGGCGCCCGCGCGAACTTGGCGTCGGTACAGAAGCGCAGCAAGGCGCCACGCGTGTTCGGCCCCAGCCAACCGTCTATCTCACCGGGATCATAGCCAAGCAGGGCAAGCTGTTCCTGTACCCCAGCAATAGTGGCTTTATCGAATTTTTTTGCGGCCGTGGCGGCCAGCATTTGCTCGCAATTGATCTCCACTGCCGCCGCCGGCAGGGACAGAAGCAGCAGCATGGCAATGATGAATCGCAGCAGGGATTGTGTATTTTTCATTGCTTTCGCAGTCACCATCCCGGTCAGGAAATGGTTTTCCCTTCCTTGATGAGTTCCTTGGCTACACCCTTTATCAGATCCTCATGCGTGATCGCATTTCGCTGCGAGTGCAGGGCGCGAATCGCGCCGTAGCGCACGATGTTGGCAATGGCGCCGCCGGACAGTTCATATTTATCCGCCAAAGCCCGCAGGTCCGCGTTGCTGTCCAAGGGGCACTTTCCCTTGAAGTAGCCCTGCCACAGCATCAGCCTGTGGTCGGCATCGGGAAGGGGGAAAAAGATGGACGCCTGAAAACGCCTCGCGAAGGCTTCGTCTATGTTGGCTCTCAAATTGGTCGCCAGGATGACGACGCCGGGGAAATCCTCAACCCGTTGCAACAGATAGGAGACTTCCTGGTTCGCGTAGCGGTCGTTCGAGCTGGAGGTTTGCGTCCGCTTGCCGAAGAGGGCGTCAGCCTCGTCGAAAAATAGGATCCAGTTCTTGTTTTTGGCCTGGTCAAACACATTGGCGAGGTTTTTCTCCGTTTCGCCGATGTACTTGGAGACCACCATGGAAAGATCGATTCGGTACACATCCAGTCCGGTGTGGGCGCCGATGAGCGTCGCCGTCAAGGTCTTGCCGGTTCCCGGCGGGCCGTAGAAAAGACAGCGGTAACCCGGCTTGACCGCGCGTTCGAGCCCCCATTCCTCCATGATGGTCTTCGAATGTTGAAGCCAGGCAGTGATGTTTTCCACTTCTTCCAGCACGTCGTGCGCCAGCACCAGGTCTTCCCACGACAATCTGGTCGTGATGCGCTTGGCCGGAAAATTGATGCCATAGTCCGGTTTGAGGTGCCGCCCGGTGGTAAAGCGGTTAAGGTATTCGTTCGACAGCTTGAGAATGCCATTGAAAAGGGGTTCGCCGCTGGCTTGATGTTCGATTTCGATGATCCCCTTCTGGGTGAAGAAATGTTCTTCCTCCAGCAAACCGATAAAACCGAAGCGGCCTTCAAGATCGTTGCCGTGGAGGATGAACGATGCCGTTTCGCAGGTCGGCAGAAAGCCGCCGTGAACCTTGCCCTTGACACCGCCGAATTCGGTGAACGCGCGATCCAGATTCTTGTTGTTGACGAAGAACGTATCTAGCGCCTGGGGGCTGACGTGAGGGACCAGCGTGAGGATCAATACGAGGCGCTCGTCGAATCCCATATCGCATTCCCTGACAATGCGCGCATAGTCTGAAGCGTCGTCGCGCAAGTCAGGCGGCGCATGTTCCCGGATGTCTCCATATTCGCAGGCCTGCCCGAAATGCAGGCGAAAGCGCGTCTCCACAACACGCGTGAACCATTCGAGTTCCGCGTCCAGGGCGCTGGCGTTTGCCTTGCGCAGCGAGGCGAATTGATCGTCCCCGGGAGAAGCCGGTTGCCGGAACATCAACGCCACTCCACGTGAATCGGTTGGGCCATCCAGGGCGACTTGATGATCGAAAAGCCCCACGGCAAGCGATCGATCAGCACGTCGATACTCTTTTTCTCCACCTTCAGGCGCCAGCCATCTTCCCGCCAGCGCAATATGCCGGCGCGTTGCAGGAAGGATTCCCGGAGGCCGTCGATAGAAGTGTTGCCGATGATGCTCCACTGCTGGATCATGGCCCGAAGCATGCTTTCGACTGCTTCCGTTTCATTGGGAGACGGCTTGATTTCCCGCACGATGGGTGTCGCCGCGGCAATTCCGCACAAGAGCTTGTTGAGCGTCATTTGAAACTCTGGCGTATCGCATCGGGCATTGACCGCAAACTGTGTAAGGTGGGCAGCGCGTTCGGCGGCGTGCTCATTTTTGAACTTCGTACCGTCGATCAATTCCAGCAGGTTGAACAGATGAGGCAGATAAGGTGCGGCCAGCACCAGCCCGGCATTGGCAACGAGGATCTCGGCCGGCATGTTCGTCCGTTTGATCGATTCCGCTAGGTCGGCGGCTTTCCCATTCTGTGTTGGCGTTTCAGTTGGACTCATCGATTCGTGCTCCGTTCCTGGGTGGCGTTTGTTCCGTTGCGACGTCGCCGATGCGGTGGTTTGCGCCGGGCGCGATTGGGCGGTGCCATGGCTTGCGCCAGCGGGCAAGACATGTTCTGGCGCGGATGCATCGACCGCCAAGCCGGCATCCAACCCGCAATCAATCGATTGTTTTAGCAAATAGCGGTAAAAGCGTCCGACGTCGTTGGCCTGCGCGGCCCTTGCTTCGATGGATTGGCGCAATCTTTTACTTTCTTCGCCTGGAAGCAGTCGAACGAAGGCGTACAACAACTGTTGCGCCTCATTTGCGCGGAGATGGGCCGAGCCGTCGCGGAATCCACCGTTTTTCAATTGACGGAACAAGCGCTCCAGACTTGCGGCGTTTTCAGGCACCGTCCACGTCACTGCTTCGATAGCCTGCGCCAAGTCTGCCCCCGGCTGCCCACTCAAGCGCCACTCCAGCAGCCGGCAAAGCCGCCCGACGGCGGAATGATCGGTAGAGTAGTGCGATGCGCCCGCGTCCAGCGGCAAATCATTGAATGGCCGGCCCGACTCATCGCCTGCGGCCGTTTGCGTCGCAATAGGCGCGTCAGACGCCGGAGGGTGAGCGGCATCGCCCAGATCATGCGCAGTCGATTTGTCGATGGGGGAAAGGCGAACCTCAGGCTCTGGCCGGTGGCCGACTCGGTTGCCGCCGATGCCGGCTTGCTCGGCAACCTTGGCAACTTCGGCTGGGCCGGCCGTGGCCGCCTCGAGATCCAGATTTTCGTCGTGTAGCAGCCGTTCCAACAGGTAGCGATAATAGTACGCGGTATCGCGCGCCTGGACGGCTTGCGATTCTATGGACAACAGGAAATTGCTGCCATTCGCTCCTTGGCGGCTCAGGACAAAGGCTCGAAGAAGTTGATGCGCTTCGTCACCACCGAGATGTCCAACCTGGCCCTGTATTGCACCTGACTGCCATTGCTGGAACAGGTTTTCGAGGCGTTTTGCACCTCCCGGTACAATTTGCATCAATGCCTTGACGATACCCGCAAGGTTCGGCCCGGATTGTCCGCGCAAGCGCTGCACTATTTGTCGGATAGCAACGTCCGGCTCTTGCGCGCTGGCTGCGGCCGTGGTCTCTTTCGGCCGATAGCCGTCGGTAAGGATTGGCGAGCTTGCCCCTTGGGCTTGATCTTCCATTGCAGGCCGCGCGCTTGCGTCCGGCGCTCGGGCTGCTTCTTCGAGCGCACCTTGAGCCGCCGGGAATTGATTTCCCGGGATATTTGGCGCGGGCGGGGATTTTGCCGTGTCGGAGTGATGGCGCTGCTCCGGCCGGCCATCGGTGACGGTAGGGATTTTCACCGAGGCCTGCGCGACGATATGGGGTTTGGCGCGTCCTTCGCCGTGTCGAACCTGATCCGGCACAAGCTGCGGGTGCGGTTTCGTCCTTACCGCTGCCTTTGCCGTTTGGAGGTTTGATCCCTGTTTCCGAAGGAATTGCCGCAACAGGGAGCGATAGTGGTGCGCAAGGTCATGCGTCCGCGCGGCCCGCGCCTCGATGGAGCGCAGCAGCGCGCCATCTTTCGCTCCCAAGCGCAGACGGACGAAGGCATGAAGCAATTGCCGGGCTTCGGCGGCATCGAGGACCGCCATGTCATCTTGAATTTCGCCCGATTGCAATTGTTGGAATAGCCGTTCCAGGTTTGCCGGCGTGCTTAGCATCATCCGCTCGATGACTTCCGCCAGAGAAGTGCCGGATTGCCCTTGCAAACGAAGAACCAGTTGCGCGTAATGTCCGCCGGCGAATTCGGCTTCACCATCCCGGACTTGAGCCGTATCCTCTTGTGTCAGGCGAGGAAGTTTCAAGCCAGGGTTGGCGTCACTACTGGTCGCCCGTCCATTTTCAATCAAACCGGCTGCCGCGGCTTTGGCGCCAAGGTTCCCGTTGTGCAGCAAGCCTTGCAACAAACCGTGGTAGTAGTGCGTAGCATTCTCTACTCGAAGCGCCCGCGTTTCGATGGAACGAAGGATATCTGCATCCTGCTCGCCATGATTTAGCCGGACGAAAGCATGCAGCAGTTGACGTGCTTCTGCAGCATCGAGCATGCCGATATTCCCGGGGAGCTCGCCGGACTGCAATTGTCGAAACAGTCGTGCCAGTGTTGCGGGCGCGGTTAACGTCATCACTTCGATGATTTCCGTCAGTGATGCGCCGGGACGTCCTTGCAAGCGGGCAAGCAGTTTTCCATAATGTTCGTCCGCGAATTCGGCCTTGCCGACGCGGGCCTCGACGCTCTTCTCTTGCGTCAGGTGAGGGAGGCTCAAGTCAGCGCCGACATCGCCCTTTGCCGGTCCATTTTCAAGCAAACCGGCTGCGACGGTTTTGGTGCCAGGGTTTTCCTTGCGCAGCAAGCCTTGTAACAGGCCGCGGTAATAGTTTGCAGCATTCCCCGCTTGAAGCGCCCGCGCTTCAACGGAACGAAGGATATTCGCATCCCATTGACCATGATTTAACCGGACGAAAGCATGCAGCAGTTGGCGTGCTTCTGCAGCATCGAGCATGCCGATATTCCCGGGGAGTTCGCCTGACTGCAATTGTTGAAACAGTTGTGCCAGCGTGGCTGGCGCGGCTAACGTCATCACTTCGATAACTTCCGCCAGTGATGCGCCGGGACGTCCTTGCAGGCGGGCAACGAGTTTTCCATAATGTTCGCTCGCGAATTCGGCTTCACCGTCTCCGGCCTGGGTGCTCTTCTCTCGCGTCAGGTGAGGGTGGTTCAAGTCAGAGCCGACATCGTTCTTTGCCGGTCCCTTTCCCATTGAACCGGCTACGACGGCCTGGGCATCCAGGGTCTCATTGTGCAGCAAGCGTTGCAGCTGGTCGCGGTAATAGTGCGCGATATTTTCCGCTTGGCGCGCCTGCGCGTCCACGGAGCGAAGAAAATCGACATTCCAATCGTCATGAATTAACCGCAGAAAAGCGCGCAACAGTTGGCGTGCTTCATCGACATCGAGCATGTCGGTATTGCCCAGGATTTCGCCTGACCGCAATTGTTGAAACAGTTGCGCCAGTGCCGCGGGCGCGTCGCGCAGCATCGCTTCAACGCTATTTGCAATGTTTCCAGATGTATCGGTACGCCCTTGCAAGCGTCGCACAATATGCCTGGTGGCTTGATCGATGCGCATCACTGCGTTGGACGCGGGGGTGTCGGCCAGATTGGAAATGGCGGGCATTTCGCCGGCCGGAACTTCTTTCAATAGCAACCGCTTGAGCAGCATGCGATAGTGGCGCGCGGCATCCGGAACCTGGGCGGCTCGTGCCTCGACGGACTGGAGCAGTTTATCGCCGTTTTCCGCCAGACGGAACCTGACGACAGCGCGAAGCATTTTCTTTAGCTCAGGCGTCGTCAGAAATTCAACATCTGCCTGTATTTCCCCGGCCTGCACTTGCCTGAACAGATGTTCAAGACTCGCGGGCGCTGTTTGCATCAGCGTTTCGATGGCCTTGATCAAGTCCGTGCCGGGCTGCCCCTGCAGGCGTTGCACAACGTGTCGACAGGCTTCAGCCACATCCGCTGGAAGCGTACGGATTCCGGAGAAGGAAGAGGGTGTTCCGAAAAATTGATCGCCGCCCGATACGATATTGGTTTGCGCATCGCCGGTGTTTAACTGCGCTGCAGAATTTCTCGCACGCGAAGATTTCGTCAGCGCCTCCACCAGCAGATGATCATGCAATGCATTGATATCATCCGTCTCTTCCAAGGTTCGCCGAAGCGATTCCACTTCGGCACCAGGGTCGGAAAGCCATTGCGGCAAGCCGCGAACATAGCCAAGCAGATCGAATCGACGACCGGCGTGCGCGTGCAGATAACCGAGCGCATAAGTCCAATAGCGGCTGTTTCTCTCTGCATGCAATTCGCGGCGCAGGGCCGGATGACGCGATAGCGCTTCCAGGAAGATCATCGCCGGGGCCGTCAGGTCGCCCGCCATGCCGGCCAAATCCAGCAACAAGAATTCAGGAAAGCCATCGGCGACCCGCTTGACCCTGCCGTCTTCACCCATGTGACGCGCGAAAGCCTCGCGTATCAAATCGGCGTGACGCTGGCGGCATTCCTTCCAGATGCGGACAAGCTCGTCGGCATCTCCCTGCGCCAAAGCGCGATCGAGCACGGAAGGGAAGTGCGGATTTTGGCGTGAAGCAGATATCGGGCTCACTTTGCCGGAACTATCATCTTCACCGCGCGAATACGCCGGGACATCCGATGGTTGCGCTGGCTCGATCGCTACCGCAGCATCCAGATCGACATCTTGTTCGCGCAGCAAGCAATCGAGCACATAGCGGTAATAGTGTGCGACGCTTTTTGCCTGAGCTGCCTGTGCCTCGATCGAGCGTATGAATGGGCCATTCGACACGTCATGGCGCAGTCCGACCAAGGCATAGATCAATTGCCGTGCCTCACCGCCATCGAGGTATTCAAAGCGGCCTGCGATTGCCCCTGATTGCCATTGCCGGAACAGCCGTTCAAGGCTTGCAGGCGCGGTCTGCCTCGCCTCTTCGACGAGATTCGTGATATCAGATTCCGGCAGTCCTTGCAGACGACGCACAATTTGCGAGAAAAATTTGTCCTCAAGGGTCGCGTCGCCGAGCGATGCAGCGTCGGTTGCAAAGGTTGGGGTCGACCGTTCAGGCTTGCCCTCGATCGTGGCGAGGGTCGGGCCTGCCACTTCTGCAAGCGATTGCGTCGGAAGCTTCGTCACAAGCAAAGACTGGGCAGGCGCGATCGTCGGCAATGATGCTGCATGCATTGCAGACGTCGTGCTATCTGCATTCTGCGCACGGCGCACCTGTTTCGATAATTTCTTCCAGACTTCTTCGAGCAATTGTTCGGGGTCATGGACAGCGGCGCCAGGCTCCAGATAACGCAGCAGCAATTGTTCCCAGAGAACCGCTTTGGCTTCTTCCACAGACAAGGTGCTCTGATATTCACTCTGCAGAGCAATAGCGAAAGAATCCACCAAGCGTCCGAGGTGCGTCCCTTTGCCGACGGCAATCTGGTTGACGACCGCAAGCACATTCTGTGCGGAAAACTGTCTGGCCAATCGCTTCGTGACGACGTCCCGGTGCGGCGTTCTCCTCAGGAATCCGACCAGACCCGGTCCATCGTCGCGCACCACAGCGTGAAGGATTTGGTCAATTGTCGTCACACCTACGTGCGAGTCTTCCCATTTCAGGAGGCCGGTTTCAAGGAAATATGTTAACTGCCGAAATACCAACGAGGAGGTGTCGGGTCTCTCTTTTTTCGCCAACGACAGCGCCGCGAGAGCGTGGCTTCTGTCGCGCAGTGCAGAGACAAGCTTTTCCTTGAATCGACGTTCGATTTCCTCCTGAAAGCCGTGGTAAGCAATATCGCCCAGGTCGAGTTCCAATCGCTCCAGTTTGAGTATGGTGTCTTCGCCGGACAAGTCGCAGAAAATCCCGTCGGCCAGCGGCAACAGCCTGTCGCGAACAAATGCAGAAAGCCCGGGTTCGTGCTTCCGGGCGACATCGGACGCATCGAAAGACACGTCGAATGTCGCCTCTTCAATGACGTGCGACCGGCTCATGTCGCCTTGTCCATGGCGAGAAGAAAGTCAATCATTTGCCGTGCCGCCACGTCGCTCTTCTCAACATCAGCGGCGGATGTGCGCAACGCTTCCAGCCATTTGTCATGCAATGAGTCGAATTTCCCCTGGTCGCCCGACTCAAGCCAAAAAATTTTCGGATCGATATGTGCCGGGCAATGCAGGTATACCATTTCTTCCGCCCACTTCCGGACTTCTTCATTGGCAAAACGTTTATTGTCGGAAGAGAAAACGACACTGATCTTGAAACTGTAAAAGTCGTCTGGCACGGCGATTCCACCATGCTTCGCCGCACCTTGCGAACGGAGCAGAATATGTTCGACGACTTGAATTTTTTCGCCGCATTTGCGCAATTCCTCATCCGACGCCGTAAGGCCGAGCACCGTCTGCAATTTCCTCTTCAATCCGCTCTCATTGTTTCTGTCGTCAACGGTTTTGCGGTAGTCGAATCCGGATGCGCGATTTTCCCCGAGATCAACAATGTCTTTCAGGTAGGCGATCTTGCTCTCAATATGCTCGCTATCAAACGACGCCCCGTTTCCCATAAAGTGGCCCATGGCAGCCAAGTCCGGTCGCTCGCCGTATAGCGCCAACATATAGTCCAGAACGCGATTCCTCCGCTCGCCATACGCGTCGATTTGCGCAACCAGGCTGGCAAGCGTCAAGTTCATCTGTTCCGTGCCATCCGGGTAAAGCCGCTCGATCTCAGGAACCGTATCATTGCGCAGAACCCGATGAAAATACGTTTGCCGGAGGTCTTCGTCGATGGAATACAGCCGCGGGATTTCCTGCACGTTTTGCAGGAAATTGGCCATGACCTGTTCGAACGACAGAAGATAGGCTTTGAGTTGTGCGGCCTGTGCCTTTCGCTTTTCCGACTCCGAATTCGGCACGCCGTGGGCGTTGAGACCATAGGCGTCGGGAAAGTGTTTCTGGATCGAATAGTAGTCGCTGAAATGCCGATAGCGTCCGGCCGGCATGAGCGTGCCCACCCAATCGAAATTCTCGCGTCGGTGGCGCAAGGTCTCGCTGTTGTAATCGAGGCGATTGAATTCGGCTTCGACGTCGCTGATCGATATCGGATAGGTTTTTCCGTGTTGCTGCAGATCGATTGCCAATCCTTCGGACGGTGGAAAGCGCAGGCCGGCAACGCTGCGATACGCCTGCTGCTTGCCGAGGCGAATGAATTCGCTCTCGTTACCGTGTTCATCAATAAAGACCAGGCGTTTGACATCGCGCACGCCTTCGATTCTGGCAATTCTTCCGATCAAATCCGGGATGGAAAAATCTCCCCGCCAGCCATGCAATTCCGATTCGGGAATATAACCGTGCTTTGCCAGGACGCCGGAAAAAAGTTCGTCGAGCGGCTTTCCCTGCTTGTGCATCTCGGAAAAGGGGAAGGCGTATATTCTGGGATTGAGATATTCCGCGCACAGGAAATAGATTTCAGCAAGCAGGGCGGCCGGCTCGCGTTTTCCATCCACTTCGATATTGCCGCCCAGGGTAAAGCAGGTCCGCTCGACGATTTCCGTCGTAGCCAGGTCTTCGCAGAGGTTGCGGTTCGCGCGATACAGTTTTTCAACAGTCTCGATGTAAACCCTGCGTACTGCCGGATCGCCCTGGTTCTTGACACGATCGTTTAGCTGGATGTGAATACTGTAAAGTCCTTGCAATTCGCCAGCCTGCTTTTGAATCCAGACGTTGTCGATGTTCGGAATGGTGCCGAGGATGAGCTTACGGTAGTCATTCTCCGTCACCGCGCGGGAGGAAAATATTTCATCCGGGCGATTCAGGGCTTGCTTTTCAAAGTCGATCTCGTCTTGCGGCGTGCTCAAATAGTCCGCCACGTCGAACCCGCTTTGGTAAGCCAGGTCTGTCAGCGCGTAACAAAGCGCCTCCAATATCGTGACGCCGGGGTCGTGCAAGTTGTAATCCGTCCAGATGTCGCCCGAGAGGGACTGGACCAGGCGAATCCCCTCCTGCCGCAAGCCGTCGAAATCCAGACCGTCCGGGTCCGGTTGGCGTCTTTTGATAAACGATTCGAGCTTCATGGCGTCGATGGGAATGGGAGAGGTCCGAATGTTCGCGGACTAGTCCGCATTGCCCGAGTCGTTCATCATCGGATCAAACCACAACTGGGTCACGTAGTAACGGACGTAAATTTCCTTTGCTTTTTTGGCGTGGTCCTTATCGTCTTTCTGAGGATCCTTGCTCTCTTTTTTTTGTTCCTCATAACTGCAACGTGTCCGCATTTCCAGGGAGTAGTCATGCATTTCACCCACCCAGCGCAAGTCGATCTGGTCGCATTTCGATAGGAAATGGGCCTGGTGATAGGTGATATTGGCTTTCTTCGAGTTAAACGTATTCAATGCGAAGGCGTGCATCAATGCGTACCTTCCGCTGCTCGGCTTTCCGACGCCAGCCATGATTTCGAACGCCTGGCAGCCATCGAGTTTGGCGATAATCGGATGCCAATTGCCGTCGGCGCGAATCTTGCCCTGCCGCCCAATCCTCCCGTTTGCGGCAATGACGCCGTTGACGTCGAGCGCCTGTTGCGGCGAATCGTTGTTGATGCCGACGCGGATTTCCCTTGTATTGGCATTGTCGCTCTGGCCGACGCTGTCTTTGGGAGCGCCGCCGGCCAGGGTCACGCCGGCAATGTTTTGATGTCCGAGGTAAAAACTCAGGTTCTTGTCGCCGCTCGCAAGCTTGTCGTGCTTCGGTTCGGAGAATGCCATCGACCAAACAGGTGTCTTGACCGTAATCTCGTCGTAGAAGCTGACCAGTTTGCTGCTGTTTTCCAACTGGGCGATCTTCATCCCGTCCTGCGGACTCTTGTCGAATCCGTCATCGACGATGTTCACCATCGACTCGATGAGATCCCCGAAATTTTCTTCCTTGGGTAATGCCCCGTTCTTGAAGTAGCTCGACAGCGTTTTCCGGTTGCGTTTCGTCATACGTCCCTCCGGGAAGGTATGAACGTGCCGCCAATGGCCAAGCTGTCGATTCCCGTGTCTTGCGCGCGGTGGTAAGCGCGATCGTCCACGACTTCGATCAGGTGATTGTTGAGCGGTATGGCGATGCTCCATGGGTGAATGGGACTGATTTCATTGCTCTCTTCTCTACGGGTGTCGGTCAGGCGATAGCTTCGCCTGTCATCGCTCTCCACGATGCGCAGCATGGACAGCCCCGAAACGGACTCAACGTAGTCCAACCGTTGTATGTGCGACTGCACGTCATTGCAACGAATTCGCCAGCCGAATCTGGCATCCAGGCCGCGTTTGCTCCACGGAGAAAAGTAATCCACAATTTCCTGGTTGACTTTGTTGAGATGGAATCCCTTTCCGCTTCCCGGCTTGAATTTCACCTTGCAGCGCACCTGGATTTGTTCGTAAGCCGGATTTCTCACCGTGATGGCAGTGAATGGCGACGCCAGCCCGGCCACGAACTGCCGCACTTCCTTCAACAGCAAGGCGTTGACCTTGGGCTTCATGTTGGCAGCAGCGAGTTCCCTCAAATAGGGAATCAATACGATGAGAATATGGCCGGGAGTTATCTGCCGCCAGTGCGCTTCATCGTCCCTCATGCAGGGAAAACACTTTACCTTGTAGATCTCCGGAAACTGCTGAAGGATGATGCTTTCGTAGTCCTCAGGGGTGATTGCACGGTTTTTGTGGCGTAACCGTTCGCTGACGCGGGTGGTCCATTGTTTTTCATTTTCCGGTGGGCTGCCGCCGAAGGTGCTCATGATCTGTCGCACGCCGCCCAGCCCCGGAATGGAGATTCGCGTCTCCTTGATTCTGCCCGCCGGCAGGCGCTGGGTCAGATGCGACGTGCTGTTGCCTGGCTGGCGCCGCCAGCTTACCCTGAGCGCTTGCGCATGCACGCCATACAGGCTGCAGAGCGTGTCCAGCGATTTCCCGTTCGACGAGACCCTTATCCAGTACAGATTGCCCGGCAAAATGGTATTGTTTCTATCGATATCGTCCGGTACTTCCAGCGTGACGACACCGGACGACAGGAAGCCGTTCGTCGAATCGGAAATGATTTGCGCCTTTTTGAATGGCTTCCAGCGATTCGAGGCAAGGTAAGCCCATTCGAACGCAAATGAAGTGGAGCCGGCCTCAGGCTGCGAATCCTCGCGTAGATGGAAGAACAGCGTCAGCGGCCCCGATAACTTGCTTGCATTGATGCCGACGAGCAGATTCCCGTCCGATTCATATCGGGGCACCAGAGGGATATGCGTAGTGTCCTCGTGCGAAATGTTTTCCACGCCTAAAGGATGCAGGTGAAAGAATTTTTCCGTACGTTGCACTTGATGGCCGGAAGCGACGTGCTCCAGGTTGATTTTGCTGACCGCGCGGTAATTGACCGAAATCGCATTGATTGACGGCGTATAGGGCGGATTCGGTAGCGGCTTGGGCCGTAGCTCCCGCGTAAACAGCTTCGTCAGCCAGAATCGCTCCAACTTGGCATTTTCCGTCATCACTTTGGACAGGAGCAGTGGATAAGTTTTGTGGCCAAACGCATCCGACGGCGAGGCAAGCGTGAGTTTGAAGAAGCCATCCTTGGCCATGGCGTCATATTTATAGCGCTCTTCGGGGATGCGGTCGATGGCCTTCAGGCTGGTGCATAATCCCTTGAAGGAAATTCGACTGTGCTGGCTCGGCTTTCCGGTTCCGGCTTCGTCGACGGAACGGAACAATGTCGCTTGCGCTTGTGCCTTCGCCTCGGTGGGAATCCATTGGCGGTCTCTCAGAGCAGCGAGCGTGACCTTGAAAGTTGCGTTGTTGATGTGGGCAGGATACGCGCGATAGTATTCCGCAAAGCCATTTGCCTCCTGCGACAATCCGCTCCACCTGAGGTCCACTTCGAAATCGGTGAGTTTCTTGCCGGCGGCCTCGTGGTTGCCGATGATGAAATAATCGCCGAAGGCAGGCGAAGCCCCGAAGGGGGCGAATTGCACGTTCGCATTCAAGGGGCCATACTGGTTATAGATCTGAACGTTGGTCGTCCCCCTCACATCGACCTCAATCAGGATATCCTTGACCACCCATTGAGACAGCAGGCTATATGGATAGAGATAGCCGTTTGGATTAATCGTGAATCTGGCGACGGGCAAGTCGGTGTCGAAACCTTCGCCATGCAGATCCGCCCTGTAAGGCACGACCGAACCGGCGCCGTCCGAAAGGCGGAACTCGATCGTGAAACTGTCTTCACTTTCTTCAGGATCGACGACCCCGGCCGACGGCAGGTATTCATCGACCTCGATCCAGCCTGACTCGCCGGTAAGCGCAATGTTGAACATATTGCGAAACGCTTTGAAAAAGGCATCGGGCTGCGTTGTACCCAGGACGTCACTCAGTTTTTCCACGAACGACCTGGGTCCGTCGGTTGGGTTATCGGACGACAGCTTGAATGTCAGGCGGACGTCGCGCCGCCCGCTCTTCAGAAGCAGCACGCCGCTTGCCACGGCAAAACCCAATCGTGCAATTTCGAACACACTATCCGATTTCGCGTTCCGGGGAATCCCGAACAGGGGATAAGATGGCAGCGCCTCCACTGCCGCCGCATCCTTGGGCACAGCATTGCCGATACGGTTCAACTTTGCCGCCGTGGCGAATTGCCGCGCCGAACCCGAGGTTTCCGGTTCGACGGTGAGGCCGTTCTCGGGGGAACTCAGTTGGTCCCGCATGAAGTAGATCGTATGCAGGGCCGCCACGGCTGCGTCATTCACCAGCAGGTCGTTGTCCGCGGCATAAAGCAGTTCGATGCCATTCTCATCGAGCCCGGCCCGGAATTCCGTGCCTTTCCCAATCTTGACTTCCCGGCCGCCGGTATCGGTGGAAAAGAGCAGCCACGCGCTATCGGGAAGACATTCGCGGCGCTCGGTCTTCAATACGTCCTGGTAGTAGAAATGCAGATGGCGCCTGGTGAAATCGTTGATCTTCCCCTGCACCTTCTGGAATAAGCTCAAGAACGAAAGAAACAGACCGATGGCCGGATCATGGTCGGCACGGGATAGCGACAGGGCCATGATCCCACGCGCCTCTTTCTGCAGGAGCAGCAGGGCCTGAAAGAAAAAATGGAAATTGGATTTCAAAAACTGCGCCGCCGGTTGTTGCGTAGCGGAAGAAGTTGGGGCAACGGGTACCGCACGCTCGTCCTGATTTCCCCAGATTGGACCCAAGCCCTTGAATGCGCTGTCAACGTCAAGTTTCCGGTACTGCTGCAGGAAAAGGCGAAGTTGCCGCAATTCCGCCCGCAATACTTTTTCGATCTGGTGCCGGATATTTTCCTGAGCCCGCATGGCGGCCA